>Ga0181569_10000030_pt1 | contig 88785 bp, 106 predicted proteins | sample 101ome_19_FD_132452 | JGI IMG/M metagenome (GOLD analysis project Ga0181569, IMG submission 132452) | Coastal salt marsh microbial communities from the Groves Creek Marsh, Skidaway Island, Georgia - 101405AT metaG (megahit assembly) | ecosystem: Environmental > Aquatic > Marine > Intertidal...
AAGAGAGATAACTTTGTAGAAAAACTTTTTGAAGCACGGGACGCATATGAAAACGAAATCCTTAAACGGGGCAACTGAAGCATACGACTTTGACATTTACTCTGATGAGCACATCGAGGATTTAGGCAGACTAGTAGCAAACAAAGCAGTCGTCCTAGTTAAACAAAAATTAAATCAAAAAAGAACCTGGGAAATCCAAAATAGTTGGGGCGAAGGTGCACAGTCTATTGTTAATCGAGCAGTGTCTCTTAGCAACATGGGTAAACATTGGTCCAGTTTACGACTAGATATCTTCAACGTCTCAAGCGAGATTGAGCCTGAATATCGGGACACCATGAATGTTGTTACCTATCAGCTAGGTAAGAAAGGACGCCCAAAAGGTTTATTTGCTAACGGCTCGTTGGGTTGGCATAGTGATCAGGTTGCTGTTGATGACGGCGCGCGAGTAATTGGTTTAGTATCCGTAGAACATTCAGAAAATTCACAAACTTGTTTCTTATGTACTGCCGAGGCTTACGACAAACTGAGCCAAGAAGACAAAACAATGGTAGATGAACTTCGTAGTGTTTACAAGTGGAATAGAGTCAACTTTACTGGAGATTTAATTGACGAACAAAAAGCATTAGTTCGTTACAATCAGGTTCCAATAGACGGTATGTCTTGTAAGTTACAGCAAGAAACATCAGCCGGTGTTAAAGGCATTCATTTTCCTGGCTCGTTGTTTTCTCACTTCGAGGGTATGACAGAGTATGACAGTTTAAAATTTAAAGAGCATCTCTGGGAACAAATAAATAAACCCGAATACATATACGAACATGATTGGCAAGACGGACAGGTTGTGTATATGGATCAAAATATTACATTACATGCACGTCCAACCAACATTAAAGATGGTAATATGAGAAAGATGTGGAGAAGTGTTTCTTATATGAACAAACTGTATCCTAATCATGGCCATTGGGATAGTTATACAGTAAACGGAAAAGTAATGACAGGCGCTGAGTTTATTAGTTTAGTGGATCAGCAAAGATTACAAGAATACAACGAAGGCCAAAAAATAGCAATTTAGGCTTGACAAATTAAACAAAAGGTGTTATTATAAATACCTTGTTCGATGAAACGGACTGAAAGGTTACTTGGACGCGGGTGCGATTCCCGCCACCTCCACCAGATATGTATTTGTGTATTTGTAACAATGTAAGAGAAAACGATACTGATAAGTATCATCTGATTGGAACAAATTGTGGTAAGTGCATATCTGATGGGGGTGAACAGGTTCGACAGGTAATAAGTAGGAAAGTGGAGGACCAGTGCGGAAGCTACTGTGAAAGCAACAAAACAAATAAATGCCAACGATGAGGTATTTTCTCTAGCTGCATAAGTTAGACGGGGTATGGGTTCCACCTTGTTATCAAACGGGCCCCTGTATTAAAGGAGAAAAATATGCGTAATGTATTTTTATCGTTATGCGGAATACTAATCCTAGGTGGTTGCAATGCTCTAGATGAAGAGCCAGTTAGTGCAAAAACTATTGAAGCAGCACCTAATATCGAAGCAATACAAGAAGTACAAGATCCGAGGCAAGTGTCTTGTATTGCTAAAAACATTTATTTTGAGGCTAGCGGAGAGCCTCTAGAGGGACAAATTGCTGTAGCTCATGTTGTCTTAAATCGTGCAAAATCTAGTAATTATCCTAATACACCATGCGAGGTTGTTTACCAGGCACGTTTAAGCAAGTGGGGTTTAGAACGCGGTAAGGTTATTCCTTTACGAAACCAATGTCAATTTTCTTGGTACTGCGATGGTAAATCCGATCTTATTAAAGATTGGAATCGTTATAGAAAGTTCGTTAGTATTGCTCACGACGCAATGAGTGGTGAACTACAAGACAATACAAATGGAGCTTTATGGTATCATGCCAATTATGTTAATCCTTATTGGAACCGTAATATGCAGTTAGTAGCATATCACGGAGCACATAAATTTTATACAAAAAACTATTGACAAATCTTTTTGTATAGTGTATAATGTGACACATGATTAATACAATTCCTAACATAATTGTTACTGGAGGATGTGGCTTTATAGGCTCGCATCTTGTAGAACGTTTGTTATTCGAAGGCTTCTTTGTTACAGTTATTGATGATAAAAGAGCTGGAGACTTTGTTATACAGCATCCTAATGTTAGGTATTTTATTCAAGATGTATCTAGATTCTCGCCCTTTACACATCACATACCGCCGCCAAATGCTATTTTTCATTTAGCAAACAGTCCCAGAGTAAGACGTTCAATTGATTATCCTGGTGATACAATTTCTAATAATATTTCTACAACTGCGGCAGTTTGTGATTGGGCGAGAATTTTTAATTGTAGACTTTACTTTGCTACATCTTCAAGTACACAATACAAGGAATCAAAAAATCCTTATACATGGAGTAAAAAAGCATGTGAAGATATGATTAATATGTATGAGGAACAATATGGTATCTTTTGTACTAAATTGTTCTTCTATAACGTGTACGGACCACGTGAAGCTAATTATGGAGAATATAGCACTGTAATTAGAAAATTTAAAACCGATTATTTAAATGGTCGTCCTTTAACTGTTTTTGGTTCTGGAAAAAAAGAACGTGACTTTACTCATGTTTATGATGTTGTCCAGGGCTTGTTACAGTTATTGATCGATGAAAGAAAACATTCAGACGTACATTTAGGAAAAGGACTGCCACAGAGTATTATGTCAATAGCAGAAGATTTTAATACTGACATTATTCACTCTTTTGATAAACCGGGCGAGGCACAGGTTACGCAGTGCATAAAACCATATATCAATTGTCCTTCTGATGTGCATGAGTATATTGCCGATTGGCTAAAAAGGAATCATAATGGAGTTAGTTAAAGACGAGAAAGTAACAGATATTTTTCTCATTACAAAAAAATTTAATACATCATCAGAATTTTCTCAACATATTGAGAAACAAGCATTACGCACACAGCTTAGTCACATGGATGTTTTAGTTGACTATTGTGAAAGAAATGAAATTGAAATTGAGAGTGTGAATAAACTATTGAGCACATCATTGAAAGAGAAAATTAAAAACGAAGCATTGAATTTAAATATGCTCAAGGAGAAAAAAAGCAACGAACTTCCTTTGGATTGAATATGGATCCTTTTGACGTTTACAGGCTGTATCTTTCTTTACGATTACACTTTACAACACCTGATTATGACATTACCAAGTATAAAGGTGCAGTAAAAGGTAAACGAGAAACATTCTTAAAAAGAAAAGATCTTATTGCTATGCGTAAACTAGCTAGAGACTATACTAAGAATGAAATCATAGACTTTCTAGTAGCTAACTTTGTAAGCGGTAATCAATGGGGCGGTATATTTGATACAGAAGCTACAGAAACATACAATTTCTGGTTGACAAAACGGCAAAGGTTGTTGTATACTTTACAAACTGATTTAGACACTATTCTACTTCAACAAGAAATTCGTAGATTAGAGTCAGCAGTATACGATACTGGACACCCTTTAGTTTTTAAACTTTTAATGTCCAAAGAAATACAGATTGAGACTGTTGTAATTTTAGAAAAATTGTTACCTTTTGTAGATAGATATAAAGAGGATTTTGTGTTACAAGACTATTGTTTATTAATTAAAAAATATAAACCGTTTGTTAAATTCGATAAGGACAAAGTTTTTAACAAGCACAAGAGCGCTTTGAAGAAGGTGTACGGCAATGTCCAAAACTAATCGCAATTTTGATCGCGATAAGAGAATTAAAAAAGTTGGTAAAAAAAGTAAAAAATCGCTTGACAAAATCATAAATAACATATATAATTATGATTCATCACATAGTGGTGAACATGATGACGATCTAGATGAAATACTAGATCAACTTTACTATGAAGAACGTAATAAAACGTAATACAACGCTATATAAGGAGAAAAAATATGTCGTTTAATTCACTATCTGATCTTCGTAAATCTCGCGGCGGCTTTGATAAGCTAATGAAAGAGGTTGAGAAGATTTCTAACCCCGTCCAGCAATCGCAGGGCGATGATCGAGAATGGAAACCCACAGTAGACAAAGCCGGTAATGGTTTTGCCGTAGTTCGTTTCTTACCCCCAACTAAAGGAGAAGAATTTCCTTGGGTGCGTAGGTGGGATCACGGATTCCAAGGTCCTACTGGAAAGTGGTACATCGAAAACTCTCTCACTACACTAAACCAAAGTGATCCTGTATCCGAACTCAATAGTGAGCTTTGGAACAGTGGTGTTGAGGCTAACAAGGAGATTGCTCGTAAACAGAAGCGTCGACTTGCTTACTTCTCAAACATCTTGGTTGTAAGTGATCCAGGTAACCCTGCTAATGAAGGAAAAGTTTTCCTTTACAAGTACGGTAAAAAGATCTTTGACAAGCTCAATGATATGATGAACCCTACATTTGAAGATGAGAATCCAATCAACCCATTTGATTTTTGGGAAGGTGCAAACTTTAAGATTAAGATTCGTCAAGTGGAAGGCTATCGTAACTATGATAAGTCAGAGTTTGAAGCACCATCACCTGTTGCTGATAACGATGAAGCTATTGAGGCTATTTGGAATCAACAACACTCATTACAAGAACTAATTGATCCTAAGAACTTTAAGTCTTATGACGAGTTAAAGTCTAAGCTCAATATGGTACTTGGTGCTAGCAGTTCTAATGTAGGTACAGCAGAAGCAGTATCTGCCAAAGACGCTGCAGAAGATGAGGCTTTTCTAAAGTCTGTTACTACTGCCCCTAAGGCATCTGTAACACCTGTTGTGGAGAGTGACGACGAAGAGGATACACTATCCTACTTTGCCAAACTTGCATCCGACGACTAAGGTTTGGGGGGAGTAACCCTCCCCCTTTTTTCTGAAGGCGCTCGTAGCTCAACTGGATAGAGCATCGGCCTTCTAAGCCGAGGGTTGCAGGTTCGAGTCCTGCCGGGCGCGCCAGAAAATTTCTATTTACTACAATTTAAGGATCATCCTTGCTCAAAGCCCGTGTGGTGGAATTGGTAGACACAAGAGACTTAAAATCTCTCGATCATTGATCGTGCCAGTTCGAGTCTGGCCACGGGCACCAATTATTATGGATACTATTGTAAAGTTACTGCTAGAGCTTGCTAACACTGTAGAGCCTGTACGCGGTAGTCGTATGGCAGCAGCTATTGTTGATAAAAAGGGACGAATATTAACTATTGGTACAAATAAGAAAAAGTCTCATCCTTTTCAGTTTAAATACAGCAGTAATGACGACGCTATCTTTTTACACGCAGAAACAGAGTGTATTTTAAACTATATTAAGAGTAAGAATAAGCTCAAAGATCTAAGTAAACATACAATGTATATTGTAAGAGCACGCCGCACAGCTAATGGAAAAGAGGTTATACCAGGTATAGCCAAGCCTTGTAAAGGCTGTCAGAGAGCCTTAGCGACGTTTGGAATTAAGAATGTCGTGTATACTACTAACAGTTTAGCCGTAGAATCTTCTATCTAAGAAACGTTCCATTGTACTTTGTCGTGTCCCTCTAGGACTAATTCCTGCTGGGGGAAGATTATTAACACCTTTTCCGCCGCCATTATTAGTTATGTTATTAATAACAGCTGGAGGAGGTACAGTAGCTTGGTTAGAAGCTATTTGTGTCATATTTTCTACTGCTGGGCCTGTAGGACTTTCTGCAACCATTGTAGGTTGAATACTTCCCATTGTTGGTGACGGAGAACTACTAGCAGCTGCTAGTGATGAAGATCTTGAACCAGAAGAGGAACTACCAGAAGATAAAGCAGCAGATATTGACGCCATCGGACCACCCGATGACAAACTTCCTCCACCGCCACCGCCACCGCCGCCTCCACCACCGGAAGACATCATAGGTGCAGATGCTAAAGCAGCTCCAGATGGTAAAGGACCTCCAGATGCGGCAATAAAGTGTCCTCCATGAGAGCCGCTGTAATCATTTGCTCTCCATCCATACTCACTACCGTTTTGTCTAATCCATGTATTTGATGTTCCGTGTATGTCCATTGCAGACCCGGTCATGTGTTTGGATCTTGCCGCGCCGCCCACTGCAATATTCTTTTCTAAGGATCTTTGACTACTTGCAATATCTGATCCTTTTACGGCTCCATCGGAGTCTGCTATCATTGCAGAAAATGCCTCTGCGTTTTCTTTTGTAAATATTGCGGGCCTTCCTTGTGCGTCTACAACCGGATTACCATCAGGATCCAATGGTTGGAATCCATCACCGGTTTCTGGGTGAGAAGCAGCTATTGCTTGTCCTTTATTGGTTTCGCCACCGCTATCATCACTATCCCCATCTCCTGATTCTGGCTCCATAGGCGGACCGTTTGCCACTGCCTGAGACTTGGTCTCATCTGCACTTGTACCTAATAAACCAAATGTTAAACCACTTAATACGCTACTACCAGCGTTTTTAAGTTTGTCGCCAAAACTAGCATTTTCGTCTGCATTGAATCCTTTGTAAGCATCATATGCAGCTAATCCTGCTGTAACAGGAAGTGCAACTTTACCTACTACACGACCAGCTGCTTTGAGGCCGGACAACATTTTGCCACCAAAGCTCGTTGCTTTAGCAGCAGTTTGTCCTCCGCCGCGTGCCATGGTTGCAGTCAGGGCCGCATCTCCTGATCCCATTCCTGCTACTGTTGCACCAGCTGCACCTGTTGCAGCAACTGCTCCCGATGATGGTAGTTCTAAACCTTCTTCATTTGTGGTAGGAACTTGTGGTTGTGCATCACCTCTAAAATCATCTAACGCAGCCTGGCCGCGCTCACTAAGCTGAACATTGTCTGTGGCTGATGGTATTACCATACCACGTTTACCAGTTTCTGGATTTACGTCAGGTACACCACTAGCATTGCTTTCTGAACTTAAAGCATCTGCTTGTGCTTGTTCTTCATCATCACCACCAAATATTTTAGATGCTCCGTATCCTACTAGTGCTGCACCGCCAGCTATTAAAGCACCTCTGCCTCTTAATAGCGTTCCTGCACCCCTCATTAATGCACCGCCAGCTGCTCTTGCACTACCTACAATTTTTCCACCAACACTTCTTGCACCTTGTAGTAATTTGCCACCTTTTGCTTTTGCTGCAGCAAAAAGTCCTGCGCCTCCTGCACCTGCCGCAGCGGTACCGAGAAGGCCACCACCGCCACCACCGCCACCAGCGGCGCCCATTCCCCCTGACATGTTTTCTAAAATGTCACGAATTTCTTCTAATAACTTAACAACATCGTCTGACTCTTTTACGCCACCGTCAAAACCTTGTTTTGCTAATTGTTCTTTTTTAGATTGTTTTATTTCTCTTTGTTCTTTTTTGTCGTCGTCTTTTGCTTCTTGCTTTGTAACTTCCAATAACTCGTTAGCAGTGTTGAGCCCGGTGTTTTGTTTCTTCTCTTCAAAAGCAACAGCAGCTTCTTTTTTAGCAACCGCTGCTTTTTGTTTGTCTGTATAAAAATTAGACAATCCTCCAGTGTCGGGATCGCCAAATAATCTTGTTGGTGAGAACGCTTGTTTTATTGCCTTTAACCCTGTGGCGTCTTGATCTACATTTAAGGCTTCTTTAATACGACTACCTTTATTTAAATCTTTCTGTAAATCATCCATGCCTAACTTGGAGATAAGAGCATCCCCTTGCTCACCTGCAGTTAGTCTTAGTGTCTCTTTTTGTTGAAGGATTTTTTGTTTTGCTTCTCTACCTTCTTGTCCTCTTAACTTTTGAGCATCCTGCATCATTTGGACAAGTTTTCTCATCTCATCTTGTGTGCCAGGATCTGACTTATCCATCAATTCTTGAATAGCCCCTGCGTTGTCACCCAAATTTCTAGAAATTTTAGCAGACGCTGAAGCAACACCAAACTGATTTGCTTTTGTTGTTGTGGATAGTGTGGGCCCCATAGTTGCGCCTTTTTTAATGGAATCTGCAAGCATTGAGATTCGGCTTTCACTATCTTGATATGCTTCTTCATTAGCATATCGTCCTGATTTTTCGTCTCTGTATTTTGTCCTGCCTTGTTTGTCTACTTCTTGTCGTACAGTAGACTTACCGCCAATGCGCACTTTATCCATTGCGTTAACATCTTCACCGCGAACATCTTTCTGAGACTGATCTTTAATCTCTCTTTCTGCGGCAATCCGTTCGTCAGACTTTTGATCAACAGCGGAAGAATCGCCTTGGCGCGCACCTTGAGCATCGCCAGACAATTGCTTTTCTAATCGTCGAACCTCTTTTCTTTTTCTAGAAACTTTTAGTTTGTGATCGGCTGCTTTTTTGCCTTCTAAACCAATACCTTCTTCTAGAAGCTGTTCTAATTCTTCCTGTGCCTGTTTAATTTTTGAACGGTCCAATGCCATTTCTTAACCCTTGTTTTGTTGTTGTTTTTCTGCTTTCTTAGCTAAGTGCTGTATCAACATAGTAACATAAACTTCTCTTTCCCAGGGCATCATATCTTCTAACTCTGTTAAACTATAATGATGTTCTTGCATCAATAAGAAATTCGTTTTGTAATAATTCTCCAACGAATCCTGAGAAAGAGTTAGCCGAAAAAATGTTCATATCCATTAATGTAAACTTGATTGTCCTCTTTACATTTGGGACAATTATAATCAATAGTCTTTTCCAAATAAGGCATTGTTTCAAAGTACTCTCTGATATCTTTTAATGCCTGAATTGGTAAGCCTTCAATGAACTCGACTGCCTCTTCGTCACTTATTTCTGAAAAGTCAATAACTTCATCTGCAGTATACACATTTTTAATACACGCTCTGATAATATCTAAATCATCAGTTTCTTCAATTTTAGAAACTAATGTGCTTGTCGGGTATCGTAAAATTAATCCTGCTTCTTCATTTACAGCAATTTTTTTCTCATAATCAACGTCATCTCTATTGAGTGTAAACTCATTAAAGTTTACCTCCCATGGCGAAGTTGCATCGCAGTTTCCACAAACTAGTGTAAATGGGTGTGTTTCTCCCACCGATTTTGCTTTAATTTGTAAAAACAACCACTGTAAATCAAACATAGTTAAACTTTCAACATTTAACTCGTCTAATAAACAGTTTTGGCAAACTTGTTGACAACAAGCAATCATTTCTTGATAATTGTCAGACGCAGATGCCATTGTTAATAGTTTTTCTTCCTTTACAAGGAAGGGCCTACATTTGTATTCTTTTTTACTTGACTTTAAAGTAACTTTAAAGGTAGGCGTTTCAAATTTTGGTAACATAATTTTCTCCATTATTTTTTACTGTCGCTCCCACCAGGTTGATGCGAAAGTACACGATAGTCTAATAATACCTGGATTTCCTGCACTGACAGGAACTACGTTTAGAAGCTTAGGAAATGCATCATATAGCATCCATGAGCCTGTTATTTCGTCTTTAGTGTTAAGTGTTGAAACTTTAACTTGTCCCATATAGTCTGAAGGAAATGCTAGTTCTTTAGATCTTGGATTTGCAATATAGTTCATCCAATTTTCTAACATGGAACGTATTCCCCATCCTTCATCACAAACAAAAGTATAAACATACTCCTCACCTAAAAACTCTATATTTTTGACTCTCATTTCTGTCCATGCACCAACCTTAAGGGGAGCTACTGTTCCTGATAGTCCGGGAACTTGTGCTTCTTCACAAAGAATAGAAGCAAGTCTTGTAGCGTTACCTGCCCCAACTGCTGAGGGAGGAAAAAAACTAACCTCAAATCTATCTGATCTTTGTGTTTGTGAATTGCGAACCGTTCCTAAAAAGTCGCTAATTTTAAAACTTGAATTTGCCATTATAGTGAATTCCTGCTATCGGACCATACTTCCTGATTGGTTGCTCCTTTGAAATCCGCCAAAGGTAATAATATTGCAGCCTTCCAGTGTTCTGGATCTACTTTTAAAAATCTTGATTTTACATGGCTTATTAGGTATCTCTTTACACATGGTTTTACTCCCTTAAATCTGGAAGTATTTTTTAACAATCCCCATGCAGCATCCATTTTACCTTCGTTTGTATAATCTAACAGTTTGCCAAGAAGTTGCATTCTAAGCATAGGGGGTATGTAATGTAAGTTTAATCCGTACCACCCACCTTTAGTATTTTCATAAGGTATACAAAGTGGAAATTTATCCCAATAAGGTAAAGTGTCTTTTGTCTTTGGATCATATAAAAACATATACATATGACCTATCTCTAAAGAGCCTTTTAACTCTCCGATATCTGATCTAAAAACAGAAGATTGATTTTGTATGTTTCCTGCTAATCTATTAATCGCAGACATATACCAACGATAGGATCTATCTTGGGTACCTGCTTCTGTTTTAATATCTGTAAACGGTGTAGTCGCCATACCACTATTTATAATGGTAAGCCGAGCTCCTTCTCTGTAATAACCAAAAACTCCCACCCGCGATCTAAGCAGAATTCTTTTGCAGTTTCCCACTTAGCTAAGTTTACACCGTATTGCATAACCTCATTAATAAAGCGTTTTGTTTTACGTTTTGGAATTACTGGCTCTTTTGTGAATTTGTAAGGCTTGACTTCTATTAGATATTTTTTGTCGTTTACTTTAATGTAAAAGTCTGGAAAATATCGGTGAACTTTTTTATCTAAAGGAGATCTGTAAGGAATACAAACTTCTTCTGATCCCCACTGTTTTACATCTTTGTTTTTATCACACCAATTCATAAATTTTAGTTCGTAAGAACTTCTATAAATAATGTTAGTCACATCTCCCCTATACTTAGAAGGATTTGTGGGAACATACCTTCCTTGATAAACATCTTTAGAATACATTGACATAAGATCACGAAACCTTTATAAATACTATAACATGTTTATTTATACGGGGAAACCATAAATGGAATGGATAGATAACGTTGTCAATCACTTTACTGGCGACAGAAACGACACGGTTGTAGAAGAGAGAAAACTCGAAAATCAGGTTGCGGGTTATAATGAATCTGTGGAAAACAGAACATATGACTTTACACCTAAAGTTATGTCTTATCCTTCAGATGCAGGCGGCCCTGATATGCCTCATACAGTGGTATTCCATATTAATGTTAGATCTAATAGTTCAATGGGCAAACAACTATTTGATCAAAAAGGAAATGATGAGGACTGGGCTGCTAGCCAACAAGCCTATCAAAACGAATATCTATCCCGAGAATCTAGAGCAAAAGGTGAAAACGCTGATACAATAATGGGTGCGGGATCCGCTCTTGCAGCAGGGGGTGCCGCATTGGGTACCCAACTGGGTAATAATCCAAGTAAATTAGCAAAGGCATTATTACCATTAGGTGCTGGAGCAGCGGCAGGAACTATTGTAGGTGCAATGACAGACACTAGTACAAAATATAGATTAGACTCTTCAATTAGTTTACACATTAATAATCCCCCACAAGTTAACTATGCTGCAGATTGGGAAACAGCGGAATTAGGCCCTGTAATTGGTGCATTGGCTAGTGGTAAAACAAGTATTGCAGGACTTGTAAATACGGAAACAGCAGAATTATTGGGAAGGGGTGTTATTGCTGCCGCTGCATCTATTCCTAAAGCACTTGGAGTTGATATGAACGTGGGTGCTGGTGTTGAAGCAACAACAGGAAAAGTAGCTAACCCTTACAAAGAACAATTATTTAAATCTATGCGCTTTAGAGAGTTTTCTTTTAATTATCAGTTTATTCCTAGAAATCAACAAGAATATTTAAATGTTCAAAATATTATTTATCAGTTTAAAAGACACATGCACCCTGAAGTTAGTAGTAGCGGCTTGTTTTTAATTTATCCTTCAGAGTTTAATATTGAGTATTATTACAAAGGCAGTCAAAACGTACATATTAATAAAGTTGCATCTTGTGCTTTAAAAAATATGAAAGTTACATATGGCGGAGATCAATTTAATACAGTCATAGGCACAAACGGTGCTCCTGCAGAAATTAATCTTTCGTTAGAATTTACTGAACTTGATATGCTTAATGCACAAAGAATTGAGGAAGGACTATAATGTATTTTAATAATTTACCAACTATTATTTATCCTTTTAAAGATAAAAATATAAGAGTTAGAGATATAGTTAGACGTGTTGGTATTGAAAATAATATAGCAAAAAAAGCGTTATATCAAAAACTTTCTATAGTTAATTATTATGTTACCGACGGAGAAATGCCTGAACATGTTTCAATGGCATTGTACGGGACAGTTGAATATTATTGGACAGTGCTAGTTCTTAATGACATTATAAATGTTAATACAGATTGGCCAATACATCAAAACACTATGTTTGATTATGTAGAAGATAAGTATGGTGTAGACAACGCTACAGATACTCATCATTATATTTTAGCGGATACAGAAGACGATGATGAACCAATTATAGTAGACTACGACCCAGCAAAATGGGCAAATAGTGAGATACTTGATGTAACAAACTATGAATATGAAACACAATTAAACGACAACAAAAGACAGATTAAAGTTTTAAGAAAAGATAGTGTTGCTTCGTTTGTTGATAGATATCAAGATTTAATTTCAGGATAATAAATGTCAGCTGAAGATGAAAAAAGTACTGAGCCGGGTGACGTTAAGTTAGAGACAGCAACTCTAACTAATCAATTTGGCAATAGTATAGATATAGAAAATTTTATAGCAGAGGTTAATATTTACGAAGACATCTGGTCTCCCGTTATGTACGGAGATGTTGTTCTGTCTGACTCTACAAACCTTGTTACAGATTTTCCTATATTAGGAAATGAAACTTTAAAAATTACCTATAGAACAAAAGTATTCGAAAAAGAAGCTGCTGGAATGCTTGATCATACATTCCAATGTTACGCTCTAGAAAGTAGAACCTTTTCTAATGATAGAGAACAAGGATTTAAATTACAGTTTATTTCAAAAGAAGGTTATAACGATCAAATTATAACATTATCAGAAACTTTTAGAGGTTATACGCATGAGATTGCGCAAAAGTTATTTGATAAAATTAAAGACGAAGGAAAATTAGTATTAACAGATACCCCTCATCAATTTGAAGTTAGTATTACACCCTGTTTTTGGACGCCTATAAGAACATTAAACTATTTGGCTAAACTCTGTAGAGGAGCAAACAATGCAGGTACTGACTTTATATTTTTCGAATCTAACAAAAGTTTTTATTTTTCAACTCTTGAAACAATAATTAAAGAACAAGTGCAAGGAAGTTTGTTTGAACACTATGTAGTAGAACACGGGGGCACAAAAGTACCAAGAAGAGACAATGGATATGGGTATCGCGGTGCAAAACTTCCTGATGGGTTTACTGTTATAGAAGACGTTCAAATACCTTCTACAATGGATATTCTTTCAACACAGGACTCAGGATTTTATTCCAGTGCGGGCCGAGCTTTTAACTTTACAACTGGCGAGCACTTTGAATCTTTTTGGGATGCTAAAAAATATTTTAAAGATTATGTAAAAACAAATGACGGTGTTCCAATACCTAAAAAGGTAAACAGCAATCCTTATGCTAACCAAACATTTATACCTTTGAATTCTTATCTTTATAATGACTTTGAATATAATGATGAATACATTGGACAAACAATGTGGAGAAAATCATATTTTGCCTCTTTCCAACAATATAAATTTAGAATAGAGATACCTGGAAGAACAGATATACAAGTTGGAGATTGTATCTATTTGTCTTTTCCTACAATCAATGAAAAATATGAGGATAATGATAAACCGGTTTTTGACAGATTATTATCTGGAGTTTATGTTCTCTCAGCATTACACCATAAATTTGATGCTAGTAGACACACTATTCTCGCAGAAGTTATTAGAAACGGCTTAGAATTTAGCTTGGGAGGACAAGAGGGCTAATTATGATTAGTAGAATGAATTTCTTTTGGTGGATTGGTATTGTTGAGGACAGAGCCGATCCAGAATTCCTTGGACGTTATCGTGTTCGTATTATTGGTTATAATACCGGTAATAAGGAAGCATTACCTATTAAAGACTTGCCTTGGGCAGTTTCTATGCTTCCCACTACAACACCCGGCATCTCTGGTGTAGGTCATAACCCAGCTTTAGTAGAAGGAGCTAGAGTAATTGGATTTTTTGCTGACGGAGACGATATGCAAATGCCAGTTATTATGGGCTGTTTCTCAGCAAACCCACAAAAGGGTCCTGGATTAAAAGAAGACTCATGTGATCCTCCTGATCCATTAATGGGTTTTACAGATCCTTTAGGTGTTTATCCAAAATGTCCTCCAGGTACAGGTTACAACGCTTTAAAAGAGCCAGACTCTAGCAGATTAGCTAGGGGTGAAGATGCAGAACTGCACGCCTCTCTTATTAACAAGAGAGCAATGAGACTTACTGACATTCCTGTTGCTATGGCACCAGATGTTAGTTCTGTTGCAGGACAAAAAGACGGTAAAATTTATCAAAGGACACACTATGACGAGCCTAAGCCTCGTTTTAGTAAAATGGAAGTTGACGGGAATAAAATTAAAGATGTTGGAGAAGCTTCTTATGTACCATTAGGAACAAAACCAACATCAGACCTTATTAAGAAAGGTCAAACTTCAATGTACCCTTACAATAGTGTTTTAGAAACTGAGTCAGGGCATGCCTTTGAAGTAGACGACTCTCCAGGCAATGGTAGAATTCATACTTATCATAACTCGGGTACTTTTGAAGAAATACAATGGGACGGACAAAAGATTACCAAGGTTGTTGGTAATGACTTTAGCATCTTATTAAAAGATAAAAACGTTTATGTAGAGGGACGCCTTACAGTTAATGTTAAGGGCGATGCTCACATGTATGTTAACGGAGATGTTTACGAAGAAATTGACGGGGATAAGTTTGTAACAATTAGAGGGGATAGACATACAAAGATTGGAGGTAACGACATTCTTGAGGTATTGTCTAATCAAAACACACAAATTAACGGCGATAAAGGCTTGCGTGTTTCTGGAGACGACTCAGAAACTATTGTAGGCAATCAGTACCACTCGGTTGGAAAAGATAAACAAACTACAGTTTACGGAGATGTAAAATATAAGCATCTTAAGAACATGAAGGTTACAGTATCAGAAAACTGGACTAATCTTGTTGGTGGTAAATATAATTTAGGTGTAGCTGGGCTATATAGCGTTGCTACTACAGAAACTGGTTACATTGTCTCTAAAAAGAAAATGACATTAGAATCAAGAGACGATGAATTAGATGTACTTTCAGAGAAGAAGATGTTTATTAGAACTAACGCAGAACAAGAAATTAATGTTGCGGATTCACAATCAACACAGATTGGAGTAGATCAGAATATTGATATAGGAACTCCGTATGAGCCTGCAGTACCAGAAGAAACAGATGCAGAAGGAAATGTTACACAAGAGGCGGTGCCAGAAAAACCAGCAACTGGTGGAAACAAAGTTACTACAATACACAATGGTTACTACACACATCAAAATACAGAAGGAACAGGATTCTTGAGTGATGTTACAATAATGAGTTCTGGTACACAAACAGGCTTGTTGGATGTTGAAGATACTATCCATGCAGGCGGAGATGTTTCAACAGATGAAGGCAATGCACCTACATTGGCTACACATAAACATAAAGAGGTACCAGGTAGCGGCGCTCCAGCAGATACATCAGAACCGGACGCATAAGGAACTATAATGGCATCATTTGATAGATATTTAGAACACGAAAAAATGTTTTCCTTAGGATGGGATACTCCTCTCAATCCTGAGGAGAACCCTGTTCTTGAGCTAGCTGAAAAAGGTAGTATTTCTGATTTTAGAGTTAATAACAACGGTGTAGCTTATTTTCCTTTCTCTAGAGGAACTTATGTTGAGGGAAGCGCAAAACTTCCTGATGGCGCTTCTAATGAAGGGGATAAGGATTGGGGAGAGAGAAGATTTTTTGTTCATATCCCAGTTGATGCATTTAAAGACATAACAGGTTTTTCAGATAACACATTTGCAAATATAACAGTAACTATCAGTCAAAATATAGGTTCAAATCCTATTACTGTAGATTCCAAATTACAAAAAGTAAGTGGATTTTATCAAGGTGAACATACAGTTGATGGTGTTAGATACTGGCGTTATATGTTTTTCATTGTTCACGGAAACGTCAATCCCTCTGTCAATTCTTTAGAAATTCCATTTGATGGCTTTGAAGGTTATATTGGAATTCATTTAACACAAGAGCCTGGAAATTTAGAATCTGTTTTTAAGACAGTAAACGCTCAATCAATTCCAATGAAGATTTATTCTGTATTACAAAAATCTTCTCAGGCAAGGTTTTATGGTGGAGAAATTGTAGACGCTAAAACCGGTCCTATTGAGTTTGTTAGAATTGTTGAACCTGGAGAAAGACTATCAGCTGGTAATGTCCGTTCTAGAAGATCTCCAGGGAACCTTGGAAATAACGCCACCTTTGAATATACAATTTCTGCTGTTAACCTTGGAACTCTAACAAATGTAAGTGTAGTTGATCGAGGAGATGGATACAAAGTTGGAGATCGTTTTTATGTTGATGAGGTAACAACCAGTTATAGTTATCCTATTCCTGCTGTTATTGAAGTAACAAAATTATATGAGCCCAATAAAACGCTGCCTCCTGCAGAAGGCGGAGGAGATGCTCCTCATCAGCCTGTTTTTAACGAGGTTGAAGGCGGAGGAGATTTTCAGCAACAAGCTGCTCCTGATTGTGGTGGGGGACATATTAATGACACCATATACGCAGAAGCTTATTACTATAGATTTGGTATTGATGTAAACGATACCACCACTTATCCCCCTAATCAAGTACCTGTAGAAAAAAGAAGAGAAAGAGGATTCCCTGTTCCGGGTGGAGATCTTGCTGGACTGTTAGACGAAAATGGCGATCCAATAGCAACGCCCATGTCCATAACTCCAGGTATGGAGAGCGGTAAAGCATGCGGCGGAGGAGGCGGAGGCGGAGGAGGCGGAGGCTCAGGGGGCGCTTCTAGTCCACCAGCAGGCCAGCCCCCAAGTTCTAAGCCACCTAAGCCACCTAAGCCCCCAGCAAACTATCCTGGTATTACTGATGGTATTGGTTTTGGCGATCCAAGTGATTGTGGACCTGCAAAAGGACTAAGAGAATTAGCACAAAAAATACTCGAGTTTGACGAAGCTTTTGATGATTTGTTAGACTCTGTTTTGTTTGGAGTTTCTGATCTCCTTGATGCTGTTGAATCCTTAATTGAAGCCGAGCTAAGTTCTCTCAAAGACGCATTGCTTGCCATGATTCCCGATGCAGTAAAAGAAAAAGCCGATAACTTAGAAGGCGGCCTTAAAGAGGCACTGGATTTAGTTGACAAAATTGCTGCCGGTGGAAACGAAGCTCTTGCTGCTGCAGCAAAGATGCAACAATTAGGTAAAAAGTGGGGCGGCATTATTGACAGTCTTGGAGGATTTGAATTCTCAGGCAATCCAATAAGAGACTTTGATCAGCTGTTAGGTTTAGCATCTAGTCTTTTAGGGCAAGGAGCAACAGATATAGCGGCTCTTTGTAAGTTATTGCCTAGCATTAACGAGGACCCTTCAGGTGAGATTATTGTAAAATCTACAGGCATCACCTTCCCTGAAGTAGATGCTAAAGCAATATTAAAAGGATACAAACTACCACCTTTACCGGAACCTGTATTTACAATTGATATTGGTGCTAGAATAGGAGAAGCAGAAGCAAGATTCGAAAACTTTGAACCACCAAAAATATATAAAGGACCACAGGGCTAATTGTTATAAATACATTTATGCCAATACAAACAGCCAAAACAAGTAGAATATATAAGGACCTGGATTTAAACTTTACAGCAAATCCGGCTACTGGAGATATCTCTAAGGTTGTCGATGTAAATGCAGTCAAACAAGCACTTATTAGTTTAGTGTCTACAAATTTTAACGAAAGATTATTTAGACCTAGACTAGGAACCGGCATTAGAGGATTATTGTTTGAGAATGTTAGTCCTCAGGTTGCCGTAGCATTACAAAAAATTGTAGAACAAGTCATTACTAATTATGAGCCAAGAGTTGGCCTTGATAGAGTTGATGTTCAGCCAGCAGTTGATCTAAACTCGTATAGTGTGGCAATCTATTATACCGTGAGAGGCGTTGATTCGCCTCAAACACTTTCATTAAATTTAAGGAGATTAAGATAAAATGGCTAATAAAATTACTATTATCCGAGAAGAAAAGCCTGAAGCTGCTGAATGGTTTGATGATCATTTAGAGTCAATTACAGACTATTCAGATAGTCCTAGATTTGAAGGCTTACACCCTCATGTGATCGAAGCATCTTATGCTATTGATCCCGCCTTCCCAGCCTCAGAAGAACTAAACACTGACAAGAGTCAGTTAATTGTTACAACTTCTGATAATTGGGGGGATTACAAGGAAACTAGAATTAAATGCACTGACGATGATCCAGTGTTGTGGTTAGATCCAAAGCCACAAGAAGCCTTAGACAGAGACGCTTGGAATGCTGAAAATGGCATTACCTTAACAATTACTACTGTCGACGCTGACGAAGATTGGGTTGTTGTAGAATAACAAAAAGTAAATCGAGGGTAACATGGCACAACTAGATGTCTCAGAATTAGACTTTGCATCTATTAAGCAAAGCCTACAAACTTATCTGCAAGCTCAAGACGAGTTTTCAGATTATAATTTTGAAGGCTCTGGCCTTTCAATTCTCTTAGACGTCTTAGCTTATAATACACATTATAATGCTATGTTGTCCCACATGATTGTAAACGAAAGTTTTCTTGACAGTGCCGTCAAACGTTCTTCGGTGGTATCCTTAGCAAAAGCTATTGGATACACACCAAGATCAAGACGAGCTGCTGAGGCAACTGTAAATTTAATCGTTTTCCCTCCAGCAGGATACACTGATACTATTTTAACTATTACGAGAGATACTCGTTTTCAAACAAGTATTGACGGACAGTTTTACACATTTTTTCCTCAAACTGGACAATTTTCTATTTTAAGAAATTTTCAGGGAAGAGATTTGTTTGCCTTCCCAGGTTTAAAAATCAAAGAAGGACGTCGAGTTTCAAATAGTTTTATTGTAAATAGTTCTAACTTAACTGGACCTTTTACGATTCCTAATGCCGGTGTTGACACATCAACACTAAGAGTAAGAGTACAAAACTCTGCAACAGATTTTGGACTTACTACCTTTACACAAAGAGACAAATTTATAGATGTTAAATCTACGACGGCTTCTTATTATATTGAAGAAGGCGCAGATGGTTTATATCAAGTTAGATTTGGTGACGGTGTTGTAGGTAAAGCTCTTGAGGTAGGAAATATTGTTATAATTGATTATCTTGCTACAGTGGGAGCACCTGCCAATAATGCGAGGCAATTTTCCGTTGGACAAACTCTAACACTATCTACAGAAGAGGTTCAGGTTCAAACTGTTCAAGCATCTGCAGGCGGTGTTGCTAGAGAGTCTGTAGATAGTATTAAGAAAAATGCACCAAGATACAACGCAACAAAAGAACGTGCGGTTACTGCTAGAGATTATCAATCGTTAATTTTAGCAGCAAATCCAAATATTGAATCAGTATCTGTTTGGGGAGGAGAAGATAATGATCCCCCAATTTACGGGAAGGTGTTTTTGTCGTTAAATCCTGTTTCAGGTTCTATTATCACACAGTCAGATAAAGATAAAATTCAAGCAGAAATTATTGGTCCTAAAACACCAATTGCTATTATTCCTGAATTTGTTGATCCAGAGTTTGTTTATGTAGGAATTCAATTGAATGTTTCTTACAATTCAAAAGAAACAGGTCTAACTTCTGGACAAATTATTAATTTGGCAAAAGAAGCAATTACTAATTATTTTTCTAACAGATTAAATAGTTTAAATAAACACTTATATTATAACGATTTACACAACGAACTTTTAAATATCAGTGATGCGGTTGTTTCTTTAGCTCTCAATTACAGGTTACAAAAGAGAATTACAACCACTGACATTAATGCAGTAGGCACATATCGCAATACATTTAATGCAAAAATACAACCAAGAACTTTTTACAGTACATGGTTTAATTACGAACTATCAAACAACACATATAAGGTAAAGGTTATTGATGTTCCTGATGCAGATGTAGTGGCTCCAAATTATAGTGGTATGGGTACTCTCATGTTGGAAGGTGCAGACGGCAAAAGAATAGCAAGCATTGGTACTATTGATTATGATACTGGAAAAATAGTATTTCCAGATTTAATTGTCAAGTCAACTTATTCAAACGAAAATGTTGTTAGGTTTAATGTCATACCTCATGAAACGGTAAAAGATATTAAAACAGATATACTTACAAGAAATACTATTGTAAGTGAAAATCCAATCATACCTTTGCCTTCTAGAAACACAATATTAAAATTAGATAACACCACGTTTAATACTAATACTGGAAGTCAGAGCGGTATGGTTATAACAACAACTGCTAGAGTAAGAGAAGATTAATGTCTCAGTACATTCCTAGTTATTACAGGTATGTTTCTAAGATAACTATCGCAAATGCGGGTAGTGGGTATTCTTCTGCGCCAACACTTACATTTTCAGGAGGCGGGGGCACAGGAGCTGAAGCTACTGCTGAGGTTTACAGTGGAGAAATTGTAGGCGTAACTGTTACTAATCCAGGAACTGGATACACCAGTTCTCCTACCGTTACTGTAACTGGAGGCGGTGGAGGAAGTGGTGCACAACTTATAGCAATCCTTTCATTTGCTACTGACTCAAGCACTGAATACGATCAAACACATTCACTATTACTGGATCAACAGTTTCCAGAATATATTACATCTCGTTATCCTCAATTTGTTCTATTTCTTAAAAAATATTATGAGTGGATGGCGACGGAAGGTCCAGAAAAGTTTTTATTAAACGAACATGTTAACGATATAGACAAGGCCTCCGAGGCCTTTTTAAACAAGTGGCAAAAATACCTAGGTATCGATTTGCCTAAAATTTTATCGGTAGATAAAACAGCTTTACTAAAAAGACTAAAAGACATTTACGAAACTAAAGGATCAAGAAGATCCATTGAAATGTTTTTTAGGATTCTTTACAACGAAGAAGTAGAAGTTTATTATCCACAACACTACTTATTACGCCCATCTGATGGACAGTGGGTTGTAGAAAAGTCAATAAAAATTACTGAAATTGAAGGAGGTCCTGATCCTCTTACCCTCCCAGGTAAGGTTGTAGGCATACACTATTATGCTACAACTGGTACAATTACTACAGTTAAAGAAATTGATACAACTGTAGAAAGAGTTGAAAAAATTGCTTACACTGCTCCTCAAACTTATGAAGTATATCTTAACTTACCTGATACAGTAACAAAAGTAGAAGGTCCTGGAACCGGAGCAACATTTAATATTACTGTTACATCAGGTGTAATAACTGATGTAGAGGTTTTAACCGGGGGAAGTGAATATATTGCTGCCCCACCTATAAGCATCGGGGACCCAACAGGAACAGGAGCAACAGTAAGAGCAAATATAGAAAACGGACAAATTGCGTCTGTTACAATTACTGACGGAGGGAGTGGTTATACTGATCCTACCGTAATTATAGACACAACACCTATAGAAACTCATCTAGCCATTGGCACGCACGCTTCAATGACTAAGTATGGAAACCTAGTTAGAACACTTGTTTCAGTTTCTACAAATTCTTCCTCATACACCTCAGACTCCGGTTTTAGAGTTGGTGATACATTTGAAATTAATGAAACTGGAGACGATGGCAGAGGCTATTCTATCTCATACTTTGAAGAAGATTATGTTCTTATTGGTGGTAGAAACGGTGCCTATATTAAAATTTTAGAAGTTGATCCAGATAATTATAACGCACCTGTTGTGTGGGAAGTTATATCTGGAGGTTATGGATTTTTAAATGTAAACACTGATCTTAATATAACTTCGAGAAATGGAACAGTAGCTTCAATAAGAATAACATCTGGCTATTTGTTAACTTATGCTGGTAAGTATATTGACGACAAAGGAAAGTTATCTAATGTTAACGTATTACAAGATAACAAAAAATGGCAGAAGTATTCATACGTTGTTAAGACTGGTACTGCTCAAGAACGATGGGAAGGACCTTTAAAAGACTTCATCCACCCCGCGGGCTTAGAAGTATTTTCTGATCTAATTATTAAACATAATGTAGATTTTGCTTCTACCATTAATGTTGCAATTACTGGTACGGTATTTAGAAAATTCATTACAGACCTTGCATTGGCAGATACATTACTTGTAGAACTTGATTACCGCAAGAATGTAACTGATTTAACACATGTAACAGACTTTGACTTCTTCAGATACGATATGAATAAAGAAGAGGTTGCTGTTGCAATTGAAGAAGATTCTAAGTACTTAAGACTTGCTAAGGCAGATATTGGAAGTGTATCTCAAGTATTTGATAGAGTGGTAGATTATATAAGAGAACCTACTGATGTTGTATTTAATACAGACGATCAAGCATTAGATATTACTTTAAACAAAGAAGAAGATCTAACTGCGTCAGAAGCAAATATTAAAGAACTTAATAAACCTATTGACAATACAGTTTCTATTTCAGAAGCTGATACTAAATTATTAAATAAACCGTTTACAGAAACGCTAACTGTTTTACAGTCTTTTGAAAATGTAATACAGTTTATAAGAGTGTTTACTGAAACACAAACTGCATCTGATATTGATATTATAACATATAATAAGAATGTTATAGAAAGTGCAGTATCTACAGATGCTCTTGATAGTTTTAATATAAACAAAGCTATTTCAGAAATACCTTTAGCAACAGAAACAGATGCTAAAGATATTTCAAAACCTGTGTCTGACACAGGAACGGTAAGTGATGTCCCTGCCAAAGATTTCACCCAACTAATTGAAGGATTTGGTCCTAATGGAGTTGGCGATGACATTAACCTTGATGAAGAACTAAATTTCGGCGTTCAGAGTTATGTTGATGGTAATTACTTCTTAGAAGATTATGTAGGAACATATTTCACCGTTATAAATAAACAGAAGAGAGTAGCAGATAATATATCAGCTACAGACAATACAAATTTACAAACAACAACTAATAAACAGGAGTTACTAGCAACATCAGATACAGGCTTGGTAGTAGTAGAAAACTATTCAAGTGAAGGCTTCTTCGGAGGCGATTATGTTGGTTCAGGAACACCTATTTAATTACTAAATGGAGAACGAAATGTTAAACAAAGAAACTCAAAAGGCTACAGGTAAAGTTAACGTTGTAGTTAGAGACGAATTCGGTTCTGTAAAACAAGATTTTACAGTTGACAACCTTGTTGTCGACTCTGGATTGGATTTTATTGCATCTAGAATGAACGGCACATCAGAAGCTGTTATGTCACATATGGCTGTTGGTACAGACAACACTGCTGCAGCATCAGCTGATACTGCTTTAGGAACAGAACTTACAAGAGTAGCTCTTGATTCTGCTACTGTTACTAACAATGCTATTGAATATGTAGCAACTTTTGCTGCTGGTACAGGAACTGGTGCACTAACTGAAGCTGGTGTTTTAAATAACGGCACAGGCGGTACATTACTTTGTAGAACTGTATTTTCAGTAGTCAACAAAGGCGCATCAGACTCTATGACTATTACTTGGACTGTAACAATCAGCTAAGGTAACAGTTAGTGGCCCTATTATTAAGAAAACTTGGTAGAGTTGAATTAGCTAGATCCCTTTTTAGAGATATAGTTAACGAAAACGACTATTATTATTTTGTAGTTGGCAAAACTACAGCGTGGGAGGATGAGGAAGCTCCTCCTTCTCCCACTGACTCTGATTACTATATCAACGAGTTTAGACGAGAAGCCATGTTTTTACAAAGGGTCAATGATGGCGATGTTTGCCTATTGGCAAGAAGAATAGATTGGGTTAGCGGAACTGTTTATGATTCATATGATCATCAATATTCCGCTAGCTCACCTGCTCGATCAGGAGCTGAGACTCTTGATCAAGCAAATTTTTATGTAATGACAGATGAGTACAAAGTTTATAAGTGTTTAGATAATAATTACAATTCTCAAAGCACATTTAAACCAACAAGTACTAGTACATCTGCATTTGAATTATCAGACGGTTATATTTGGAAGTTTATGTTTGAAGTTTCTGCCGCTGATAGAACTAAGTTTTTAGATTCCTCACACCTACCAGTAAGAAAAATTACTGGTAATCCAACTTTTGATGTAAACGGAGAAATTGATACCATTACAGTAACAGATGGAGGAAGTGGATATACTTCAGCACCCGCAGTCATTATATCCGGAGACGGCACAGGTGCTGTTGCTACAGCTACCTTCTCTGCAGGTGCCGTCGACGGTGTTACTATTGATAACCCCGGCGAAGGATATTCTTTCGCTTTTGTTACCTTTTCCGGTGGCGGAGGATCGGGTGCTGTAGCAGAGGTTACTTTGGGTGATGATGATCCCTCCCCCGTACTTCAATCATCTGTTGAAGCAGCTGCAGTCATGGGAACCATTGATAAAATTAAAATTTTAGATACCGGTGTTGACTATAGTTCAGGTGATGCTTATGTAAATATCGAGGGCGACGGATCAGGCGCTGAGGCATCATTAACTATTTCTGAACAAACAGGTGCAATATTAGGTATTAATGTTACTAATGCTGGTTCTGGTTATAGTTATGCTACTGTAACTATTGAAAACGGCCCTGTTGGTATTGGTGTTAATGCTCGCGCTGAGGCAGTAATATCTCCTCAAGGAGGACACGGATCTAACGCAATAAGAGAATTATTTGCAACCACTGTTGGTGTAAATATATCATTCTCTGATAATTCAAATGCAGATTTAATATTAGGTAATGATTTTAGACAAGTAGGCGTAATTAAAAACGTTTACACTTATGATGAATCAAGTTACTTTACAAATCTTACTGCAACGTCTTGTTATGTTGTTAATGTAAATGACAAAATTCCTTACACCGTAGATGATGTTATTATTAATGCAGACGGTGGTAAGTTTAGAGTAGCACAAATTGTAGACAATACAGACGGAAGTACTTTTGATTTATATTTGGTAGCAGATATACCAATTATAACAGATCAAAGTGTTCTAGAAAATACTACAACAGGCGTTAGCAGTTTAAGTATAAATAGTGTAACAGAACCGGAAGTTAAAATGTCTACAGGGGAGGTAACATATATTGAAAACAGATCCCCCATTACAAGATCTTCCGACCAAGTAGAAAACATTAGTTTAGTTATAGATTTTTAGGACACAATAAATGGCAATTAATTTAAACGCAGCTCCATATTTTGATGATTTTGATCCTACCAAAGGCTTTCAGCGAATTTTATTTAAGCCAGGTGTTGCTGTACAGGCAAGGGAGTTAACACAGCTCCAAACATTGTTACAAGACAACATCAAATCTCTTGGCAACTGGGCAATTACTGAAGGTACAGTAATTACAGGTTGTGCAGAAACTATTACTGATGTTCCTTATATTAAAGTTAACGATACAGACTTTAATGGAAATGATGTTACAAATCTTTCACAGGTTGTTGGATCCAAACTATATGGAGCAACATCTCAAGTTTCTGCTTATGTTCGCTATGTTGCACGGGGAAGTGAAACTAATGCACCCAATTTAAAGGCATTATACATCGAGTATGTTGGCGGAAGAGGTACAGCAAAAGAGTTTTTACCTAATGAAAAATTAACAGTAGTAGAAGGCGATGGAATCGGTAGAACATTTGTAACTAATAATACTACTTCTGGAACTGCAAGAGAAATTTGGTATGGTAAAACTAAAAGAATTTCAATTACAGAAGGTATTGTTTACTTAGCAGGAAAATTTGTATTAGTAGATGCACAATCGGTATTTATTGATACATTAGATACTATGGCTGGTTATTACAGTGTTGGTTGGTTGTTAAGTGAATCAATTGTTCAGTCAGGAGCAGATCAGACATTACTAGATCCAGCTCAAGGTTCTTACAACCACAACGCACCAGGTGCAGACAGATTAAAATATACTGTATCTTTAACCTCTCTTAAACTACAAGAGTATGGTGTTGAATTAGGCACAGAAATTCCAGATGATTTTTATCATTGGATAGATTTTAAATACGGAGCAATTTTAAAAGTAGATACTAAAACAGATCCATTTGCTGCTTTAGGTAAAGAAATTGCTAAAAGATTTTATGACAACTCAGGTGATTACACCATTAGAGGACATAAAGTTGATGTTATTGAGCATTTAGAAGATGGTAATGGAAATGGAGGATGGTTATCCCTTGCCGATCTTGGAGATAGTTCAAAATTAGCTGTTACTGTTGCTCCCGGTAAATCGGTAGTACAAGGATTTCCTAGAGAAACATATGAAACAGTAAGAATAGCTATCGATAAATCAACCAACTATGTTACTAAAGAAGGCATTCCAATTGGTACTGCGTATGGTAACTATGTAAACATTGAAGAAGTAGTTGGTGTATTTGATGTTGATGGCGGGGGTATAGTAGACCTTTATGATACCGCACAAAACAAAGTAACTGCTGGAAGTGGCTCTGGGACAGGAACCGCTTCAGGAACAAAAGTAGGTACTGCAAGAGTTAGACATGTTACCCACTCAAGCGGAACAGCTGGCACAGCAGCTGCAGTATACAGATTATACCTTTATGATATTAAGATGTTATCTGGAGAGTTTAGTTCAGTTAGATCTATTTATTACAACTATTCTGGCACAGAAGCATTTGGAGACATTGTTCTAGATAGTGGACTTGCAGAGATAAAAGAAACTTCTTTTAATAAGTTCTTATGGAGACTACCTAAGAAAAATATTAGAACACTTCGAGCAGATGCTGGAGGAACAGCATATGACTATAATTTCCAATACACTAAAGAGTTTGATATCTCAGTTGGTTTAACTGGACAGTTTACTCTAACACTTTCTACTGACGAAACTTTCCCTTACACAAGTTTTACACAAACAGTCATTGAAAATAACTTCTCAATGGTTTTAAAGGGAGGAGTTACTTTAGCTCCTGCAGGACTTAAAAATAATGGAGACTGGTTAGATTTAACAGGCGCTACATTTACTCTTAACAATCCTCAGTCCTTAACTATTGATTTGCCAGACACTTTTTCACTTGCAACAAATGCAAGAGTATATGTTAACGTACAAAGAGCAGATACTGCACCAACATCTAAATCTATTGTTGAAGATAGATACGTTAAAATTGATACTACCACACATGTCAACGGCACAAGTGGAACATACTTACTTGGTGTATCTGATGGTTTCCGTGTAAAAGAAATTACAGCATCATCAAATTCAGATTACGAAACTGGTGCAATTGATGTAACAAATCAGTTTATTTTTGATAATGGACAAGGCGATAATTATTACGGACATTGTAAGATTATTAAAAAACAAGGTGCAACAGTAAACTTAGCTACACTACCTTATATTCTTGTTAAGTTTGATTACTTTACACATACTAGTAACGGTGCCTCTTTCTTCTGCGTGGATTCATATCCTGTAGATGATACAGGTGTTTCAGGAATTAAGACAGAAGAAATTCCATTATATCGTTCACAGAAGTATGGAGATTTTAATTTAAAAGATTGTGTCGACTTTAGACCTAGAATGACAGACACTGCATCTCCAACTTCATCAGTAGCTACTGCACCAGAGAATCCTTCTCAATTACAACAAATTGACAGACCTGCAGATGGTTTGACTAACCCTGTACCTGTAGAACAATTTTCAACAGACTTGCAATATTACAGAGGACGCGGCGCAAGAGTAATTTTAGACGGAGAAGGAAATTTTAGAGTCCTCGAGTCAGATTACAAAGATAATCCTGTCTTACCTCAAATGGTTCCAGATGCAATGGAACTAGCAGCTTTTATTATTCCCCCATATCCAAGTTTATCAGCAGCTGCTGCAAAGAATATCAACAGACAAGATTATAGAATTAATATTAAACATAACGACAATAGACGTTATACAATGCGTGATATTGGTCAACTCGATCAAAGAATCACAAGAATGGAATACTATACTGCATTGAGTTTGTTAGAAAAGAATGCGGCTGAGTTAACTATTCGAGATGCTAATAACAATGACAGATTTAAAAACGGTATTCTTGTAGACAATTTTAGAGGACACAACATTTCAGCAGTTAGTGATGACGATTTCCACGCTGCTATTGATCCTAAAAGACAAGAATTAAGGCCTTTCTTTAACCAAGAACAAATTCCGTTGATGGTGAGTACTTCATCTGCAACAAACGTATTAGTAAAAAGACCTAATGTTCTTGAATATCCTCAATTTAAAGAGGGTGTAGCAATGTTGCCTTATGCAACCGGGCCTTTAACAGCACAAAAACAAGCAAGTAATTATACAAACTTAGTAACAGAGCTTTTATTTAACTACAATGGTGACATGGTAATAGATCCTGAATTTGACACTTTTGTAGACACCTCAACTCTTCCAGCAGTTACTGCAAACTTTAACGGCTTGTATGACAACATGGTACAAATGGCAGATGCTTTTGGAACACAATGGGGTGCATGGGAAGATGTTGGAACAGCAAGCGTTTCTTCTACTAGTGTTTCAGTAGACAGGGCTGTTGCCCCAGGACAAGGTAACGGGACTGCTGATACATATACAACTACAACAACAACACAGAATCAACAATCAGTTGGAACCTCATTGGTTATTGGAGAGGGTGGTTCTGAAACACAAGATTTAGGCGAACGTGTAGTTAATACAAGCGTTGTTCCTTTTATGAGATCTATAATTATTAACTTTAATGCATCTCGCTTAAGGCCTAATACAAGGGTATATCCTTTCTTCGATGGTATTAATGTTTCACAACATTGCCGTCCATCTTGGGCTGGAGATAATGATTACGGCGATCCTTTACTCACAGACGCATCCGGTAATATTAGAGGCTCTTTTAGAGTGCCAGCAGGAGTATTTAGAACAGGTAATAGAAATTTTCTATTAGTTGACGATGCTCAAAATAGAGAACTGTTTATTACAACAAGCACTGTTTCTCAATTTTATTCATCAGGCTTATCACAACAAAAACAAGGAACTATTGTATCTTTAAGAACTGCAACAGTTAACGCGGTTCATACAACTCGAGATAGAACAGTAACAGATACATCTTTAAGTTTTGTTCCTGGGGGCGGAACACCACTACCTCCTCCCACAGAAACAATTATACCTAATCCTATTCCGGTACCAGGTCCTACTATTTTTGTTCCGCCTGTTACTATTTTCGTGCCTGAGCCAACGGATCCGGTAGTAATTCCTCCGGTAGAGCCACCGTCTACTCCTATTGATACGCCAATAACGCCGGAGCCTGAGGTACCTACGCCGTGGCCACCAACGCCGGAGCCTATTACACCTACGCCGGAGCCACCGACGCCTACGCCGGAGCCGCCAACGCCGGAGCCTACTGCGTTTCCAGTGACAGCGGAGCCACCTCCACCTCCACCAACAACTGACTGGCAGTCAATTGTTGACGAGGCTATGCAGGACTTGTGGATGGAAGGGGGTATGTTTGGCATGGGAATGGATCCATTAGCTCAAACATTTATGGTTCAGGGACACCCTGGAGGTTGTTTTATTGATTCAATTGATCTTTTCTTTGCTACTAGAGACGAATCTTTAGGTGTTAAATTACAAATTAGAGAAGTTATTAATGGTATGCCAGGACCAAGAGTTTTACCTTTTGGTGAGGTTCATTTAAATGGTGGACAGATTCAGATTTCCGGAAGAGATCCATCAACTGGTGCTGCACAATTTGTTGGAACAAGATTCCAATTCCCAGTGCCTGTTTACTTACAAAATAATACCGAATATTGTTTTGTGCCAATGCCTGATAATGATAACGATTCATATAATGTTTGGACAGCAACTCTTGGGGAAAATCACTACGGTACAGACCAAAGAATTGACAAACAGCCACATGGTGGTATGATGTTCTCATCTGCTAATAACAGAACTTGGACTCCTCGCCAAGGTGAAGACATGATGTTCCAAATCAATAAGTGTATTTTCCAAACAGGAAGTAGAACTTTAAGAATGGTTAACAAGCCATATGATTGGATGTCATTTGAAGATTGGACCTTTGATGCAGAAAAATTTGAACCAGGAACTATTTTACATGCTTTTGATCCTACAATTGATACTGCCGGCGCTGGTTATACATCAGCCCCTACAGTAACAATTACTGGAGGCGGTGGCTCAGGTGCTACTGCAACTGCAACAGTAAATACTTCAACTGGAGAACTAACAGGAATCACAATTACAAATCCAGGAGTTGGTTATATTTCGGCACCTACAGTATCTATTACTGGCGGCGGCGCGACTACAGACGCTACAGTGTCTTTAGACTTAAAAACAGCTGTCGTAAGAGAATGGAATACCTTATACAGCTATGCAACAGCAGAACAAGCATTTGGGGCATTTACGTTTAACGTAGGAGATTTAATAGGTTCTTCTGTTGGTTATGCATCACTATCTTCTTTAACAGATAAAATAGTGGACGCCTTTGTAGTTACGAACGGTGCGCTGCAAACGAATAACACTACTATTAGATCTTCCATTGCTTGGACACAAACTGGTTCAACTGCTGCAGGAACTGATTTTGATCCCGCAGATATTGGCTTTACAACTGAACTAGAAAATCAGAAAACAATTTACAGCAGAAGCAATGAGGTTGACACTTATAGTGGTAACAAAACATTCAACATGGATGTTGTTCTAAGTTCAAGTGCTTCTAATGTATCTCCAATGGTTGATGTCGCAGCCGTAACAGCATTGTGTTTTAAGAATGATATAAACAACACAACAAACGGAGAAGATGGAAGAAGAGGTGGAGATTCCGCTTCTAGATATATTTCAAGACGTGTTACATTAGACGAAGGACAAGATGCAGAAGATATGCAAGTGTACCTAGCAAACAAACTTCCAGATGGAGCTAATGTTTATGCGTACTTCAAAGGTTTAAACTCAAACGATCCAGGTGTATTAACAGAAGATGCTCATTGGGTTCCATTAGAGCTTGAAGCAAAACCAGAAGACACAACCGAAGACTTTATTGAATATGTTTATAGTATTCCTGAAAAAACAAGTCTTGGAGGGGGAGCAAAAACCGATGATGCGGGCGTAGACCCTGTTACTGGTGTATTTGAATACGATGTGCATGTAATTAGCAGTATCGCAGTAACAAATGGTGGAAGTGGTTACACTTCACAACCTACTGTAACCATTACCCACTCGGGCGGATATTTAGATGGATACGGTGCAACAGCAACTGCTGATGTTAATACAGGTACAGGACAGATTACAGCAATTAATATTGAAGATCCAGGTAGAGATTATAAGGGTGGTACTGTTACAGTAACCATTACTGGAGGCGGTGGCTCAGGTGCTACTGCAACTGCAACACAGAGCATAACTACATATAAAACGTACAAACAGTTTGCTATTAAGGTTGTGCCAACTGCGTCTAATACAGCGCAAGTGCCTAAGATTAAAGACTTACGAGCTATAGCGTTGCAGGTATAAGATTATGAAAGATATAAATACGATTGCTATAGAAGGAAGAACAGATTTTGTTAGAGACTTATCTTCTAAAGCACTATTGTCTTGTAATAAAAGAGGTTTGCAAGACTACAAATTGAGAAAGAAAAACAGTGATAATCAACGTGCTAAGTTAGATAAGTGCGTAGATGATATAAATAGTCTCAGAGATGAGATTAATGAAATTAAGAGTATGTTAAAATTAATAACTTCTAAATTTAACTAAAAAGGTAAAGAAATGGCAACACTTACATTAAGAACAGTTAAAGGTAGCCCTTTAACGAATACTGAAGTTGACAATAACTTTACCAACCTAAATACTGATAAGTACGAGAGCGGTGATAATATGGCTCCAACTGACTTAGATGTCGGTGGAGATTTAACAGTAACAGGATCATCTTCATTTAGTGTAGGCGGTTCTGTTTCAGCAGCAGGTACAACACAAGGAGATGCTACTTCACTTACATCTACCTATAATGTTGTAACCGCAGCAACCGCTAATCAGGGTGTCGTACTCCCATCAGCAGTAACAGGGTTGGTGGTAAAGATTGTTAACGACACATCAGTAAACATTAACGTTTATCCAGGGACTTCAGATCAAATTGACGCTAACGGTTCAAACGTAGCGAAATCTTTAGGGCCGGGCATGACTATGGAACTTATTGCAGTTTCAGGTTCCAAATGGAACAGCATGGCCGATGTACTTGTTTTTGATTCTTCTGGCACTAGAATTAACTAAGGACGAGGACTATGAGACCATTAAGAGTAAAAGCATCCGGAACACCGATTACGTCCTCAAACTTCCAAGGTTTGCAGGAAATGACAGATGGAGAGATTCAAGAATATCTTTCCTATGTAATCACGAAAAAGTTTGCATCTGATACAGATGGAACAGGAACAGCAGAATTAAACGTAGATACCGCTAACGCTCTCAGCGGTACATCTATTGGTACATTCACTGATACTATTAGACAAGATAGTATTGGAGATCACCCAACTGCTGGCGCAACAAGCAGCACAACATATTATTTTAAACAAGTAACATCAGCAGCTACTGAAAGTATTACTACCAGACCCGTAGGCTACGACGGCGGTATTAAAGAATTTGATGACACTGCGTTAGATACAGACATTTTAGATAAAGTTATTGGTGACATGGTAGGTGAGACTACCTATACAGCAGGACAATATGTACTAGCTGGCTCAGCTCCAGCTGGAGGTACTTGGACTTCTCGATACACGATTACTGATACTGCACAAGGCGGTAACAGCACCACATATTTGTGGCAAAAAACAACACCTACAAGTACAGGCGACTCTGATTTAGCTTCTATGAAAGTTAGCTCTTCAAGTGCTACAATGATGACAGAAGCAGAAATTGAGCAACTTGTACCTAACTTTAGAAATAGAATTATTGCTAATGGTGTTGGTACTTACGCATTACAAGCATCTGCTCCTACTAGCGGCGGAACATGGACACAGATGGGTAATGATTTTACTGATACAAGACAAGCAGTTGCATCTGAAAACTATGTAGGTTCTTACACAGGACCATATGCTGGAACATACAGCGGAACATACTCAGGCAACTATGTTGGTAGCTATGTTGGTCCTAAAACGTATAGTGGTTCTTATACTGGAACTTACTCAGGTAACTATGCTGGTAACTATGTAGGGACATCTGCTTATGCAGGTGGTTACTCAGGTGCATATGCCGGAGCATATACTGGTAACTATGTACTCTACTATGCTGGCTATGCGCATGCTACCTATACTGGATATTATACCGGGTACTATACTGGTTACTATACCGGATATTACACTGGAGCTAAAACATATTCAGGAACATACAGCGGAACATACTCTGGACCTTACGTTGGTTACTATGTTGGAACATCAGCATATACAGGAACATATACAGGTTATTATACTGGTTCTTATGTAGGTTACTACTCTGGTACATATACTGGAACATACGCTGGAGATACTATCCAAGCTACAAAAGATACAGTGTCAACAATTAGGCTTTGGTTAAGAACTGCATAATATACTTGACAAGACATTATACATATAGTATAATATAGATAAATTTCTACATAATGGAGTGAATACATAATGCCAGAAGTGCAAAATGAATTTGATTTACAAGACGTTACAGTCGATCTTGTAGATCCTGCTAAAGCAAAAAAAGACGACCTGACGTACGAGTTTCCTTATTGGTCTAATAAGGAACATCGTCATCTTATCGTTACCGCAGTTACACCCACAGGACAAAAACGTATCATGTCTATCATGGATAGAGATGGTACGAATCCTGATATGCAACTTATTCTTTCTCAATATACAGAAGAGGATATTGATAAGAATACAGAGGATAGTTTAAAAAGACGTAACGAAAATATCAAACGTCAAATGGAAAGGCGTGAAGCACAGGCTGCAAGAGCAAAACAAGAGCAGCTATTTGGTGCAAAATTAGAAGCGTTTGAGATTGAAGAAATTAAAAACTCTAAAAATTCAGAGTTTAAACGACTAATAAGAAAATCTAAATCTCCTATGGAAGTTGCAGCTTACTGTACGCTTCTACTTAACGAAGAACGAGCATTGGATCCTTTGGTAAGAGCTAAAAACGAGGCTCTTGAAATGCTAGACATTAAACAGTCTAGGAACCCCCTAAAGAAAAAAATCCACTCAGCAGAAACTGTTACTGAGGTTATGCTATATGCTACATTAATTCTTCAAAAGGAGATTGATAATGCCAAAAAGAAAAAGTAAGGAAGTCGTAAGAGAAGGAAAAGGTTTTTTAATAGTAGCAACAAAGAGAGTAGGTTACTATAAAGCCGCTGTTAAACTTGCAGAGTCTATTCTAGACTTTTGGCCTGATGCAAGAATCACATTGTTTACAGAAGAACGTTGGATTGATCAAAAGAGCGATGAATGTTCTTTAGGTACAGGCGACTATCAGTTATTTGAAAATGTTATTACTTGGGAGGTTCCATCACATCTCCGAGCTAAACTTTGGGCGTTGCAACATACTCCATACAAAACAACTTGTTATTTAGATTGCGATATGTATTGCGAACATGAGGATATTGAAAACATTTTTGATCTATTGGAAGATAAAGATCTAGTGTTTACAAAGATCCGTCCATACAATGCCAAGTTAACTAAACTTTCTAACACTGAAGAAATGACTGCACACTGTGGCTGGTTCATTTATAATGACAAACCTGAAACTATTAAACTAATGAGCTCTTGGTGGGGAGAATATAATCGTCAACAAGAACCAGATTATGAGTTAGAACATTATCCTAGGGATGCAACTAAGTGGGACACTTTTACAATGTGGAGGCTTTTAGAGTATAGCGATCACGGTGTAAACTGGGGCTTTGTAAAAGATCCTGATGCAAGATGGAATTTTGTAAATGGCTATAGGGATGAAGAACTACAAGGATCGGAGCGTGTTCTTTATCATTACACTATACCAGAATGGAAACTTGACGAATGAGATGGATTAATGTTAGTCAAGAACTAACTGATTTACTACAACCATACACTGATTGGTTTTTTAATCAAGACTTAACGGATTTAAAACAGGCTATTGATCATAACCGAGCGGGTGGGTACAATGTAATTACTGGTTGTGATAACGCATATTTAGATATGATTGTGAAAAAAGACGGAGAGCATATTGGCTATCCTGAACACACAAACTCTATTGATATCTTAATGGACGGCCGAGCGCCGGAACATCATAGAAGAGAATGTCAAATACTTAATAAAGAACTTTGTTCTTATTTAGGTGCACGAAATCAAGCAGTGCAAGTTTATTATCCTGAAGGGGGATTTATGAGCTGGCACAATAACTGGAATGCTTCTGGTTACAACATTCTTTTATCATACACAAAAAGGGGTAATGGATTTTTTAAATACAGAGATCCAATTACACATGAGATAGTAGAAATGAAAGATAAGCCTGGTTGGTCTTGTAAAGTAGGATACTACGGAAAAGGAAGAGAGCCAGACAAAGTTTATTATCATTGTGCTGGCTCTTACGAAGATCGTTTAACCTTAGGGTTTGTTATTCCTCATTTGGAAATCTGGAGAAATATGATTGAAGATATCTCTGGAGAAGATGCTACTTCGTTCCAATAACCATAAAACGTTCAAATTCATTTAGTCCATCAAACGTCCAGTATTTTTGTTTTATACTACCACTATAGAGAGGATACTTAATACCAGTATTTTCTAAATGAGCTGGTATACTATCTACACAATTAATACCATACATTTCTTTAATAACGTTAGAATTTTGTACAGCAAAAATACACTCTGGGTTAGCGGTTGTTAGTTCTTTTAAGGGGTACATTGTTTCTGCACACATAGAGATTAAAATATCAGATTGTAGTGCATTAATGTCATGAAAAGCAAAAGGTACGTCCCAATTAATGTGGTTAATTTCTACACCGTTTTCACTATAATGTCTATTAAATACTTTAGATAATTCTAATGCATCTTTATCTACATCAATAAGATTTAATTTCTTTACAAATAAATTTTCACAAAGTAAAGGCACTAAAGGAAACCCTAACCAAGAATTGAGAACTGTAATTGTAAGTTTTCTCTTATCTAAAAACTCATCAAGTTTTTCTACTAACCAAATAGCGGCTTCCATAGAATTTGGATTTAAAGACTTACGAAAGTCTTCGTCTTTGTAGGGCATTTCGTAATGAATTTTATCTAACGCATCACCCCAGTTTTTATAATTGTTTAAGAAGTTATAGCTTAACATCTTCCGGTCTCTCCATTGAATCATATAGACAAATTAAAGGCTCTTTTCTTTCTACAAACTGTCTTACATCTGTAGGCCACATATAACCATTATTATAACTATATACCCAACCATCTGGAAAATAGTCTAATTTTAATAATCGTTCCCTTTGATGCCCAAATAAATTATCTAGGCCTCGATAATAATAAAACATCTGTGTAGGATAGTCTTGAACAAATTTTGTAATTTTTTTCGTGTCAAGACTATCATTCCATCTTAATACACTAGAGTTTAGTTCAGTGTATGCCCATGGAATATCTTTTACATCTGTTTTCATTTTTTTAAGATTGTGCCAGTGTGTTCTCACAAACACTAATCTATCATCACATTCATGATTAACAATACAATCAACATTTTTTTGTATGTTAATGTCTAGGTCAAAGAAAAGTTTTTCTCCTCTCTGCCTTACAATTTTAGTGTCAAACAAATGCAATTTATTCCACCATTTTTCGTAGTAGTTTCCTTCAGGTAAAGGAATAACATTAATGTCTACGTTTAGGTTGTGCGGGAATTCTGTGAGGCAGAAGAACTCAAATTCTTCTGTGATATGCTCTTTGCATAAATTATGTATTCTGTTAACGTATTCGGGTCCATATCTTTCACCCCATTTCACCGTGTAAATATTTATCATTTCCAATGCTCCAATAAGTCTGGATCTACCAACTCATCTTGTTTTGTTTTACCTCTACTCGAATCTTCAAAAGGAAGTAAATCAATATTAAAAACACAAAGTATAGGTTCTGGTCTATACTTGTCTACTTCTAAGTCCCCTGCTTCCCAATCTCTTCCTCTATTAAAAGAGTATGCGAACTCGCTGGGAAAATGTCCCCACAAAGGATCATTACTAAACTCTCCCCACCTCCAACTGTGATAGTTATCTGTACCGTCTGTAAAAGTAAACCAAATTCTTTCTTGATGCTCTAATACATCTTTCCAAATAACTTCTGCCTGATTGTCTCCCCAAACTTGACAAGAGCCATTTGTGTATGCACCATGTGCCAATTTAAACTGTCTTGTTTTCATTGGACGTGGATCTTGCCACCAACTTCTAAGTTTAGTGGGACGTTCTAAGTCATACATAATGATTGGTTCTAAATCATTTTGTACAATTACATCAAGGTCAAGGAATACGAACCGGCCAGTAGGTTTGTCGTCAGCAAAATTGTGCGTATTAAATACAAATGTTTTTGGCCTGTCCCAACACCTTGCCATTCCATATTTGAAATTATCACTTCCAAACCAATATTTAGGATGGATATTAGGAATATCAGGAAAGGGGATAACTTTAACATTATCATCCAAACCATCAGGATGCTCAGTGTAGCAATAAAAATGGTGATCAAATTTTTCATCATTCGTATGCCTCTTTGTCATATTATATAGTTTGTTTACAAAGTGAGGTCCGTATTTGGTGCCCCATTTACAAACAATATAATTTACTCTTATCCTCTCCATAGTTTTAATAACTTCTCATCTTTTAAGTCTTCAAACTTAACTTGTTCTTTAGCTTTAGGATCGGGCGTATTATCAGTATTAAACAAACAAAATTTTGCTTCAGGTCTAAATTTAAAGGGCTCAATATCTTCTGGATGCTTCATACCTCTGTTATAGCTATATACCCAATCTAGAGGTATGTTTTTCCAAAAATCGCGATATCGCCAATAATGATAATTGTCTGAGCCTTTATAAAAAGTAGTAAACACCATTCTGTCGTTTATAAGAACATCGTGATAGATGTGCTTACATTGCTCTCCGTTCCAGCACATTACACTAGAGTTAAAGAAAGTACCTCGCATATCAATAAAAAGTCTGTCGTGTTTTTGTTTTGGATCTTGCCAGGTGGTGTGTACTATGCGAGGTTTGTTAGCTAGTACCTCTAAATCATTTATTTTTCCTTGTATAACAACATCTAAATCCAAGTAACACCATTTGCCAGGATAGTGTAGCCACTCGTATGAATTAAATACGAGAAACTTCGCTCTATCCCAGCAATAGTTTTCCTTGTTGAACCAATATTTAGGATGGAGTATGCCGTCATCAGGAATATATGCACTATCACAAATTAATCCTTCAGGCTCTTCCGTGTAACATGTAAATGTAAAATCTCTTGTATAGTTTTTTTGAACCATTTTATAGAGATTGTTTACATGTTCAGCGGTATATTTTGTACCCCATTTTATACAAACAAAATTCATCATATAAAGAACTTAATCATTTACTACATTTTGAATAACGTAGTCTCTCCCATACATTAATCCATAGTTAACTAGTTCAGAGCAAATATTTGCTGCTTTGTTATCAAATTCTTCTCTGGGTCCTTGTACTACAATTGAAACAAATTCTCCATCTCTTAGTTTGTCTAAAATTTGATTTGTGTCTTTCTTGTCCCATTCGTGAAAACTGCTAAAAAACGCGGTTGCATTTCTTACTGTTCTTGCTTCCATAACATACTCCTATTATATTCATCTGCTAAGTTAGGAAAGTCTTCTTGTCCATTAAGTAAGGCGATTGTATAATTTTCTTTATACTCACCGCCGGAAAATTTAAATGAATATATTTCTTGTTCAGGAAAAAGATCAAATGTAAAATCTTCATGAAAAAGAAATCTATCATCTCCTGCATACTTTACCATGTAATAGTCTGCATTCTCTCTCCAGTAATTATATATGTGAGATGCGTCTTTCCAAAGCATAACACTAGAATTATAGTTACTGAGATAGTTATAAGACCAATCCTTTGATTTTAAAAAAGGAAAGTCCTTATGTTTCCAATAAGTATAACAAATAACTGGATGTTTGTCAAGATAATTCCACATATGATCCATGTTTTTTTGTATAATTGTATCCAAATCCATATAAAGAACAGAACCCAGATCATTATATCTTAGTAGTTTAATCTTTTCCCAGTGTCCTTCAGGTTCCCAATCCATATTAATAATCTTAATATTTTTGTTCAAACCAGCAGGATTGTCAGTTACACAAACATAATTGTACTTGCCGTTCGTCTTTTCATAAATAGAATTAACAGCGTTCGCTGAGTATTTGTTACCGTATTTTAATGTTAAAATTGTTTTCATTAGAGCCAATAATTTTTATAAATAACAGAGTAAGAGGATAATCACTAATGGCAACTGTAGCGAACATTGTTATTGATCAAGGAACAACATTTTCCACATCAATAAACCTTTCCAATGATGACGGATCTGCAAAAGATCTGTCTGATTATACGGCGAGAGCTCAGTTACGAAAAAGTTATTATACTAATACTTATACAAGTTTTACAACCTCGAAAGTGAATTTAACAGGAGAGTTGACAATTTCTTTGACTGCAGAACAAACCTCCAGCCTTAAAGCTGGCAGATATGTTTATGATGTTGAGATAGAGTCCTCGGCAGAAACACTTCGAGTTTTGGAAGGCATTATAACAGTAACTCCAGAGGTAACACGATAATGGCGATTAAAGTAACAGTACCTACAAGAAGAGGCGGCGTGGTAACAACCACCACATCTACGTCTAAGGTTCAGACAGCAACAAAACTAGAGGGATTGGCTAATGTTGATCTCACCGATGCTCAAGATGGGTATACCTTTACATATAATGCCGATACTGGAAAATGGGAGGCAACTCCTGTTTCTGGTTTAGCAATTTCCTCCGAAAACATTCAATTGTTAGACGGCGGAACATACTAGTTTTATAAAAAATAAAATTGATGATCTTGGTTATTACTAAAAAATAAAATCTAAATATTTAGGAGAAAAATAAATGGCAACAGTTATTCAGATTAAAAGATCTAGTGGTGCAACCGCCCCTACAACGACTGATCTAGCCGAAGCCGAATTAGCGTATAGCCAAGATGCATCCAATGACGGTGCAAGTGCTATTATGTACATTGAGTCCAAGGACTCAAACGGCTCAGCGGTTATTCAGAAAGTAGGTGGTAAATACTACACTGATCTTGTTGATGGAGCTACAAACTCCAACACAGCCTCTGCTATTGTTAAGAGAGATTCTTCAGGCAACTTTACAGCAGGCACAATTACTGCTGACTTAACCGGTGATGTAACTGGTACAGTTAGCGACATTAGCAACCACGACACAGACGATGTAACTGAAGGTTCTACAAACCTTTACTTTACAGACGCAAGAGCAAGAAGCTCAATTAGTGTAAGTGGTGATTTAAGTTACGACTCTTCAACTGGTGTTATTAGCTTCACAAACGACGCTGGTGACATTGAGAGCGTTACAGCGGGTACAGGTTTAACAGGTGGTGGCACATCAGGAGACGTTACACTTAACGTTGATATGTCAGCATTTGACTCCGACGATTTAACAGAAGGTTCAACTAACCTTTACTTTACAGACGCTAGAGCACAAGGTGCTATTTCAGTAGACTCTACACTTAGCAAGTCAGGCGGAGAAATTAGCTTGCCTGCTTCTGGTGTTTCAGCTTCAACTTATGGTTCTACAACAGCGGTTCCTGTTATTACAGTTGACGCACAAGGTAGAATTACATCAGCAAGTACAGCAGCAATTGCTACATCATTTGATATTTCAGATGGTTCAACTACCGATACAGTTAACGGTGGTGAAACTCTTACATTTGCTGGTGCAACTAACGAAACTGAAGTTACTGTTTCTGGTAACCAAGTAGCAATTGGCCTTGTTACTAACCCAACAATTGGTGGTAACCTAACAGTTTCTGGTAACTTAACAGTAGCTGGTACTACTACACAAGTTGACACCACAAACTTAACAGTAAGCGATCCATTGTTCCAACTAGCTTCTGGCAACAATAGCTCAGATGCAGTAGACATTGGTTTCTTCGGTCTTTATGACACAAGTGGTTCACAAGACCTATACGCTGGTTTATTCCGAGACGCAAACGACGGCAAGTGGAAGCTCTTTAAGGACTCCCAATCTGCTCCCACTACAACTGTAGACACTGCTGCAACAGGTTATGCAGTAGCTACTATGGTGGCAAACGTAGAAGGTGATGTAACTGGTGATTTAACTGGTAACGTAACTGGTGACGTAACTGGTTCATTATCTGGCGGTACAGTTTCCGGCCTATCTGCTGCTATTGCAGTAGCTGACGGTGGTACAGGTGCTGGTAGCTTTACAGCTAACGGTATTGTGTATGGTAACGGAACAGGTGCTTTACAAGTAACAGCAGCGGGTGCCGACGGTACTTTCCTTGTTTCTAACAACGGAACACCAGAATGGGCATCTACTTTAGATGGTGGAACTTACTAATTGATAATTAAAGGGGGGCTTCGGCCCCCTTACACTGAGGTGGAATGATGGATACAAATACACAACAAAATGATGCTTTAATTAATGAATACATTCAAAGTTTATCAAAGAAGTTAACTGATAAAACAATGGATGGAGTTTTGTTAGAAGCTAAACTTAAACTTGCTAATAAGCAAGTTAAAGAATTGGAAGAATATATTGTTACTTTAAGACAAAGTTTTGAAGATCAACAAGAGGAAAAAGACTCTAGAAGTGCAGATGATGTTTCAGGATTGGTTGAAACTAACGCATTTTTAGAAAATGAGAACGATATGTTAAAACAAGAATTACAAAAGGCGAAGCAAGTAATTAAAGAATTAAAAAATGCCGAGCCTAAAGAAGTTTTAATAGACGACAAACTTAAAACCTCTAATGATATTTTAGTGAAAGAACTTTCACAGGCCGATAAGAAAATTGACTCCTTGAAAAAACAGTTAGCAGAGTACACTAATAAAGAACAGGAGAAATTAAATGGCGATAACAATCAAGCCGAAGAGATCGGAAACAGCGAGCTCAGTACCTACAACTAGTGATCTAGCAGTAGGTGAGATTGCTATTAATACAGCCGATAAAAAGCTGTATGTAAGAGACTCCAGTGATGCAATCCAAGCGATTGGTGGTGGTGTTGCTGTGGACGATGGTTCTACTACTGCTGATGTTTCCAATATATCCTTTTTGGATACAACATTTGGAAACTTTACAGTAGATACTACAACTAGTCCAGGAACAGCTATTGTCAGATGTACACAAACAGCTGACTTAGACTATGGCCTCATTACTGATACAGTCATTGGTTATAACAGCGTAGATTACGGAGGGTTAACCTAATGGCAGCGAGAGTTAAACTTAGACGCGGTACAACTACGCAGCACGCATCATTTACTGGTGCTGAAGCAGAAATTACCGTAAACACAACAAAAAACACCCTTGTTCTTCATGATGGAACAACACAAGGGGGATATGAAATTTTAAGAGCAGACTTAGATAATTTACCAGTTAGCGCGGTAGTGCCAGGTTCCCAAGTTGACGCTCTTGATGGTGGGACATACTAGGAGATAAAATATGCCAACAATATTACAACTTAGAAGGGGAACAACAGCAGAACACTCATCATTTACTGGTGCAGTAGGTGAGATAACTGTTAATACTACTAAAGATACCCTTGTTGTTCATGATGGTTCTACACAAGGTGGATTTGAAATTGCCCTAGCAGATTTGTCTAATACCAGCGCTATTACACTTAGCAATTTAAGTGCAGGCACAGGTATTTCTTATAATAACAGTACTGGTGAAATTTCAGCAGATACTGCTACTATGGCAACAAAATCCTATGTAGACACCCAAGTACAAAGTAAAGATGATCTAAGTGAATTATCTGGTACTACAGATGACGTAACTGAAGGTTCAACTAATCTTTACTACACATCTACTAGAGCAAATGCTGATTTCGATACGAAACTAGCAGCTGCTGATACAGATGATGTTTCAGAAGGAAGTACTAATCTTTACTACACAACTGCAAGAGCAAATGCTGATTTCGATACGAAACTAGCAGCTGCTGATACAGATGATGTTTCAGAAGGTTCAACAAACCAATATTACACAGATGCTAGAGTTAAGAGCTTACTTACTGATCTAGACGGAAATATTGTTCCTTCAGCAGACGTTACCTATGATTTAGGTTCTTCTACAAAACAGTGGAGGGATATTTATGTAGGTCCTGGTTCGTTATATGTTAACGGACAACAGGTTGTATCCGATAACTCAGGTACAATTACAATTTCTGCAGACTCTAACCAAAACGTTGCTGTACAGACTAGCGGATCTGGTGACATTGAACTTGATCCTACAGGCTCAGGTACTGTTCAAGTTAAAGGTACACTTCAAATTGAAGATGGACAAAACATTACAAACAGTGCAGGAAACGATATTACATTTGCTAACAACATTAAAGTTGATCAGATTACAACCAAATCTACTGATACTAACCTAGTATTAAGTGGTAACGGTACAGGTAATGTAACTGTTAATGACGACATCAACATTACAGGTAACCTAACAGTAGGCGGTACAACCACTACAGTTAACTCTGAGACTATTAATTTAGCAGACAACACTATTGTTTTAAACAGCAACTTTACATCTGGTTCACCTACAGAAGATGCCGGACTTAGCATTAGCCGAGGCGGTTCAACTGCGGTAACATTCTTGTGGGACGAAACAAATGATAAGTGGACAATTGGTTCTGAGACATTTGTAGCCGGAACAGTAGAAGCAGACTTAACAGGTGATGTAACAGGTACTGTTAGCTCATTGAGCAATCATGATACTGACGATGTTGCTGAAGGTGCTTCTAACCTTTACTATACTGATGCAAGAGCACAAGCTGCTATTAGCGTTGGTGGTGATCTTAGTAAGTCAGGCGGAACAATTAGTTTCACTGAACGCACAGACGCTGAAGTTAGAGGACTTGTTAGTGCAGGTGGCGATTTAAGTTACAACAGCACAACTGGTGTTATGAGTTTTACTGAAAGAACAGACGCTGAAGTTAGAGGACTTGTTAGTGCAAGTGGCGATTTAAGTTACAACAGCACAACTGGTGTTATGAGTTTCTCAGAAACATATAGCTCAGCAACAGAACTTCTTACAGCAATTAAAACAGTTGATGGTTCTGGGTCTGGTTTAGATTCAGATTTGTTAGACGGTCAAAGTAGTGCGTATTATCGTATAAATATTTACAATAGTGCAGGAACATTACTTAACTAAACGGAATAAATTTTAATGGCAATAACTATTAAAGTTAAAAGAAGTGAGACGAGTTCAGCCTCACCAACAGTTAGTGATCTAGCTGTTGGTGAGATTGCCATGAACACGGCTGACAAAATTCTTTATACAAAAGACAGCTCGGGTAATATTATTAAATTATCAAACTATGCTGTGGCTGATCCTAGTCTTGTGTTTCCAACAGGAGACTTAGGAGATTTGACTGGAAGTACAGATGCTTTTGGACAATCTTTGGTTGCAAATTTTGATAATCTAAGTACACCAAACGGGCAATTAACTACAGAAGATTTAGGAGCACTTAGCTAGTGGCTTTATCTACAAGACAAGATTTAATTGACTATTGTCTTAGAAGGCTAGGGTTTCCTGTCATCGAGATAAACGTTGATGAAGATCAAATTAACGACAGAATCGATGACGCTTTGCAGTTTTTTCAGGAGTATCATTTTGATGGCGTAGAGAGAACTTATGTTAGACATCAAATTGAAGGCTCAAAGATTAAATTTACATCTTCAGTCGTAGAAAATTTCCAAGTAGGGGAGACTATTATTGGTGCAACATCTGGTGCATTTACTAAAGTTTCTTCTGCTTCGGGACAATATGTTACTGCTGAAAAAATTACAGGCACATTTCAAGCAAGTGAAACAGTAAGCGGTGCCGAGTCTGGCATTGTTGCAACTGTCTCTGCTTCAGATTTTTATACCGAAGGCGATATTGAAAAGGGATACATTCCTATTTCAAACGGCATTACAGGTATTATTAGACTTTTTAATTTTGGAGGAGCAGCTACTGCTAATACCAGGGATGGTAACCTCTTTGATATTATGTATCAATTTAGACAGAACGATTTGTATAATTTGCTAGGAGCAGATATGACATACTACACAATCGTTCAGTCTCATTTAACAACACTAGAACAACTATTAGTTTCATCTCGCCAAATTCGTTGGAATAGAAAGACGAACAGACTTTATATTGATACTGATTGGGATAAAACTTTCAACCCCGGAGATTATGTTGTCGCTGAGGCTTATGCTATTTTAGATCCCGCTAACTACTCAGAGGTATATGATGACATGTTTTTAAAGAAATACGCAACAGCACTTATTAAGCGTCAGTGGGGCGAGAATATGAAAAAGTTCGGAGGCATACAATTACCTGGGGGTGTAACACTAAACGGGGATACGATCTTCCAAGAAGCAATTCAAGAAATTTCAACCATTGAAGATGAAATGCAGAGAAGATACGAATTACCTCCGACATTCATGATAGGGTAAGCCAATGCCCACTAACTTCTATTTCCAACAAGGCGATTCGATAGGGACTACAAATGAACAGCGCCTTATTGAAGATTTAATCATCGAGTCTATAAAAATTTATGGCAATGATGTTTATTACCTTCCCAGAACCGTAGTTAACGAAGATTTACTTTTTGACGAAGATACTTTGTCTGAGTTTACTCAGGCATATCCTATTGAGATGTATCTTGAGAACGTTAATGGTTTTGACGGTGAAGGAGATATATTTACAAAATTTGGTATAGAGGTTAGGGACTCTGCAACGTTTGTTCTTCCTAGAAGAAGATGGGAAGAATTAGTATCCACATCTGGCGGTGTTTATAATACTGACTCAAGGCCCGCTGAAGGAGATTTAATTTATTTTCCTAAAACAAACTCTATATTTGAAATTAAACTAGTTGACTTTGCCAATCCTTTTTATCAAGCAGGCAAACTATACGTTTATAGACTAGAGTGTGAATTGTTCGAATACAGCTCAGAAGAGTTTGAGACAGGTATACAAGCGGTAGATGACTTCCAAGATGATAATACTTTGGATCAACTTGAATATGGTCTGTTGACAGAGGATGGAGAATATTTAATTGCAGAAGATTCTGAGCCATTTACTTTAGAAGGTTTCTCGGTTGTTAAAACAAATACAACGACAGATAACTACAATTTTGGTACACTAAATAATATTGAAGACATTTTAGACTTCACAGAAATAAATCCATTTGGTGAGATAGGTAGTAACTCGTAATGTTTAAGAATCAAACATTTTATCATCAGCACGTTAAGAAGGCAATTATTGCCTTTGGTATGATATTTAATAACATTAATGTTGATAGAAGAGACTCTGACGGAAACTTGTCACAGTCCATTCGTGTACCTCTATCTTACTCTACGAAACAAAAGTTTTTAGCTAGAATTGCTGCTATTCCAGACGAACTAGCAAGAGGCGAGGTTGCAATTACTTTGCCTAGAATGGGTTTTGAGATTGATCAATTTGTCTTTGACCCTGCAAGAAAAGTTTCGCCAATACAAAGAAATAGAGCTGTTGGCGAAAATGATAATGTTAATACAGTAAGAAGCACTTTCGTTTCTACACCATACAACATGGGCGTTTCATTATATGTTTTTGCTAAAAACCAAGAGGACGCACTACAAATTGTAGAACAAATTTTACCATATTTTAATCCAGATTTTAATGTTACTGTAAATGAACTTCCTGAGTTAGGTATTAAAAGAGATATTAAAATTACATTAGATGGAATTAATTATGATGATCAATATGAAGGTGACATGTCTGCTAGACAAAGTATTATTTGGACTTTAAATTTTACAATGAGACTAAACTTTTATGGGTATGTTAGCAATGCCGGTGTTATTAAGAAAGCTATTGCAAACCTTTATGGTGATACAGACATATTAACTGATAATACGTTAAGGTCAACCTCATCAATTGCAGATGCTGAAACCGGTTTAGAAGATTTAACTTTAACACCAGCAGACAAATATGATTATATAAAAGAAATCCTAGAGGATTTTGAGGGAGACAATCTTGGATAATCCATTTGAAGAATTAGATAAGAAGTTTAAAACTAGCCCAACAGCGGCTCTAGATAAATCTCTTGTTGAACACAGAAAAGAAAAAAATCTTCCTTCTACACAAACAACTGAAGAACAACAACTTGAACAGGACTTTCAAGAAGCGAGAGACATGCTTAAAAGAGCTGGCGCTTATAGTGAAGAAGCTATTCAAGGCATTTTACACATAGCAAAAAACAGCGATCATCCTAGAGCATACGAAGTCGCTGGACAACTTATTAAGACTATGCAAGAAAATGCAAAAGACATGATGGATATTCAAGGACAAAAGAAAAAAGTACAAAAAGACGATAATAAGGTACAACAAAAAGGAGTAACAAATAATAATCTTTTTGTTGGAAGTACAAAAGATTTATTAAGGGCTTTAGGTAAAGAAGAGTCAAAAGTAATTGAAGGTAATTAATTATGCGCACGTGGAAGCAGGTCGAGAGTTATCCTGACTACTGGATTGGGACTACATTCGATGAAGCAGACTATTACATTTTCTATAATCAGTTTGCCTCTTTGAAAAAAGATAAATTATCTGTTTTAGAGGTAGGAAGTTATCTTGGAAGAAGTGCTTTAGCTTTTAGAGATATATTTGAAAAGTTAAACATTGATTGGTCCATACACTGTATGGATTCTTGGATTAATCCTTATGATCGTTCGGTTGCTATCGATAGAGACTATAAAGACTTTATTGAAAACACAAAAGACTCTGGTATAACACACGAACAATTACCCTTTCATGTTCCAATGAATTGGAATAATTTTAAAAATACTAAAGATTATAATATAGTTTATATTGATGCATGTCATAGAAAAAAATCTACAATTAGAAATATGGAGTATTGGATAGAGTGGTGCACAGATTTGATGATTGTAGATGATTTGCAAATGAAAGAAGTACAAGAGGCAGTAGACGAATTTTCAGAAAAGTATAGTATGCCTTATACTACAGAAAAACAAAAGGCAGTTTTTAAGGTTAATAGATGAGCAACGAAGAAACTTCTTATCACGGCAATCCTAATCTAAAATCGATTGGGTATGCTCACGAGTTTACTAAGGAGCAGGTTGAAGAATATTTAAAGTGTAAAGACGATCCTATTTACTTTATTGAAAACTATTGTCAAATTATTACACTAGATAGAGGCTTACAATTATTTAAACTTTATGAGTGTCAAAAGAAAAAAGTAGATCTTATTCTTAACAATCGTAAAGTTATTTTGATGGAAGGCAGACAGCAAGGTAAGACTGTTACTGCCGCTGCATGTATTCTACATTATACTATTTTTAGTAGCGATAAAACAGTAGCTATTATGGGTAACAAGACTGCTTCTGCTAGAGAAGTTTTAGCGCGTTATCAAACTATGTATGAGAACTTACCTATCTGGATGCAACAGGGCGTTAAAACTTGGAACAAAGGTGACGTAGAGTTAGAAAATAATTGTCGTATTTTTACAGCAGCCACAACAACCTCAGGTATTCGAGGTAAGTCAGTAAACTGGCTATACATTGACGAGGCTGCAATTATTCCAAACAATGTTGCTGATGAGTTCTTTGCTTCTGTATATCCTACTATTTCTGCTGGTGAAACAACTAAAATTCTTCTTACTTCAACACCACTAGGTTACAATCACTTTTGGAAATTTTGGAACGAAGCAGAGAAAGGAGCTAACGGATTCATACATCACTTTATCCACTATAGTGAAATTCCAGGAAGAGATGAGAAGTGGGCAGAGGAACAATTAAAACTTCTAGGTGAACTAAAATACAATCAGGAAGTTTTATGTGAGTTTTTAGGATCATCTAATACTCTTATTAACGCTAGAACTATTGGAGCATTAAGTTCTAAAGAGCCGGTATTTGAAAACGATTCCTTAAGAGTATACGAAAAACCTGAAAACAATAAATACTATGTAATTACGGTAGATACTGCAAGAGGTATTGGTGGTGACTATTCAGCATGCGTTGTTTTTGACATTACTGAAATGCCATATAAAGTAGTAGCAACATATAGAGATAATAAAATTGCGCCAATGTTATATCCTAACGTTGTAGCAAAGTTAGGTGAGGATTATAATAATGCCTATGTCTTGATTGAGACTAATGACATTGGGCAACAAGTCGTTGACATTTTACATGAGGAGATAGAATACGACAATATTTTTAGTACTGTCACTGAAAAAAATAGACAGTATGTATCACCAGGGTTTGGTAAAGTTACTAGACGTGGTGTAAGTACTTCTAAGCAAGTTAAAAGACAGGGGTGTTTTAGTTTTAAAAGTTTAATGGAGGAACAGAAGTTACTCTGTTTTGACGCAGAAACTATACATGAGATATCTACGTTTGTAGAAAAAGGTAATACTTATCAAGCAGACGAAGGATATCACGATGATTTAGTTATGTGTATGGTGTTGTTTGGATGGTTGTCAACTAATACTTTTTTTAAAGAGTTAACAGACATCAATACCAGAGACGGTTTGTATAACAAACAAATGGCACATATAAAAGAAAATTTAACTCCTTTTTATGTTCGAAAGGGAACGGACGAACCAGAGGGAGAGGTTATCGATGGTGATTATTGGATATTAGACGATGACTTTCAGAAGAAAGTTAAAGAACTAGGACTTAAATTTTAATTTTTATAAATAATTAAATGATAAACAACTTGTATCATTTTAATTAAATCGAGGAGAAAAACATGGCTTTTCAGCTATCACCAGGCGTTCTCGTAACAGAAAGGGATTTGACTTTAGTCGTACCTGCAGTAGCAACCACAAATGCTGGTTTTGTAGGTGACTTTAAGTGGGGTCCTTCAGACGAGATTCGCGTTATTGATTCAGAAAATAACTTAAGAAGAACTTTTGGTTTGCCTGATAACGACGTAGCCGAAGACTGGTTTACAGCAGCTTCTTTCCTTGCTTACGGTAATAACTTACAGGTTATCCGTGTAGTAGGATCAAGCGCTTTAAATGCCGGTACTGACGCAGGCGTTCTTATTTCAAACGAAGTTGACTATTTAAACAACCATGACGCCGGAGCAGGCGCCAATGGAACATGGGCCGCTAAGTATGCAGGTACTTTAGGAAATTCCTTAAAAGTATCAATGGCAGACTCATCAGACTTTAGCTCTTGGGCATACGCACAAGAATTTGATGCTGCACCAAGCACAACAGCTTCAGTAGCTAATGCTGGCGGATCACAAGACGAAATGCACATCATTGTCATTGACGAAGACGGTCTTTTCACTGGTACCCAGGGTACAGTTTTAGAAAGATTTGCCGGCGTTTCTAAGGCATCTGATGGTGTTACATCTACAGGGGAAAGCAATTACTACAAGAACGTAATTAACTTCCAATCACAATATATTTGGTGGACAGACCACATTGGTGGACATGTAAACTGGGGCTCACAAGCTTCTGGTGTTACATTTACACTTAACAGTGCTGTAACAGATCCAACTAAAGCTACTGTATCCTTACAGGGCGGCGTAGACGACAGCCCTTCAGACGGCGATCTTCAAAACGGTTACGAAGTATTTGGTAACGACGAAGAAGTTGACGTTTCTTTATTACTTACTGCTGCACATAGTGTTAACGTAGGTAAGTGGGTACAGGATAACGTTGCAACTGTAAGAAAAGATTGTATGGTATTCTTGTCACCTACTAAGGCAAACGTTGTCAACAACGCAGGCCAAGAGGCAGCAGATATTGTAACAACAAGAAACCTATACTCTACCACATCTTACTCCGTAATGGACAGTGGTTGGAAGTATATGTACGATAGATATAACGACGTATACAGATGGATTCCTTGTAACGGTGACGTTGCAGGACTTTGTGTTCAAACAGATTTAACCAACGATCCATGGTGGTCGCCTGCTGGTTTTAACAGAGGACATATTAAGAATGCTGTTAAAATGGCGTACTCACCTAGAAAGACTGATAGAGACACGCTTTACAAGGCAGGGGTTAACCCAATCGCAGGTTTCCAAGGCTCAGGTATTGTCCTTTTTGGTGACAAAACTATGCTTGACAAGCCTTCAGCGTTTGACAGAATTAACGTTAGAAGACTTTTCATTGTCCTTGAAAAAGCAATTGCCACAGCAGCTAAATTCCAGCTATTCGAATTCAACGATGCGTTTACAAGAGCACAATTTACCGCTCTAGTAGAACCATTCTTGAGAGATGTACAAGCTAGAAAAGGTTTATACGACTTTAAAGTAGTGTGTAATGAAAATAACAACACACCTGAAGTTATCGACAGACAAGAATTTGTCGCTGATATCTTCTTGAAGCCAGCTAAGTCAATTAACTTTATTCAGCTTAACTTCATTGCCACAAGAACTGGCGTGAATTTTGAAGAAGTTGGCGCTTAAGGGTTATAAATAATTAATAAAGTAAACATTAGGAGATATAAATGAATATCGAAGATTTTAAGGCCCGACTTGGCGCAGGTGGTGCTAGACCTAATCAGTTTGAAGTGTTACTATCATTTCCTGGTTATGTCAGCGGTGTCGATCCGTCCTATTCAATTATGGTTACTGGAGCCGCACTACCAGCTTCAACAGTAAACCCAGCTATCCTTCAATACAGAGGTAGGGAAGTTAAATTAGCTGGTGAGAGAATTTTTGATCCATGGACAATTACTATTGTCAATGACACAAGTCAAACTCTCAGACAAGCTTTTGAAGCATGGATGGAAGGAATGAATGGCAAGATTGATAACGAAGGTGTTCTTACTCCTTCAGAGTATCAAACAGATTTGGTTGTTAAGCATTTAGATAGAAACAACGATACGTTACCTGGCGGTACATATACGATCAGAAATGCTTTTCCAATCCAAATGTCAGAAATTGCTTTACAGTACGCACAGAACGACATTATTGAAGAATTTACGGTGACATTCCAATACCAGCACTACGAAGTAGCTTAAGTTTTTGGGATAACAATTAGGTTAAATTATGCAGATTTTTGGGTTTAATATCAGCCGAGTGGAGAAGCCACAAAGTGAGAAATCCTTTGTGGCTCCTTCCGATGAGGGTTCCGTAGAAAGCATCCGAGCAGGAGGCTACTACGGAACTTATCTTGATCTCGAAGGCGTCGCGAATAGTGAGGCAGAGATCATTAAAAGGTATCGTGACATTGCTATGATGGCAGATGTTGATACAGCCATTGAAGACATTGTTAATGATGCAGTAAGTAACTTGGATGATGAAGACCCAGTACAACTGAATTTAGATAATGTAGAACTTAGTCAAAGTGTTAAAAAACAAATCTTTGACGAGTTTGAAACAGTAACCGAGCTTCTAGATTTTAAAAATAGAGCTCAAGATTACTTTAGAAGATGGTATATTGATGGAAGAATGTACTTCCATAAGGTTATTGATACCGAAAAGCCTAGGGACGGTATTAAAGACATACGTTACATTGACCCTAGAAAGATTACAAAAGTTCGGGAAGTTAAAAAGGAAAAGAACCAACAAGGTGTTAACTTCGTAAAGTCAGTAGAAGAATATTTTATCTACAACGACAAAGGAATTAGTAATAAGCCCGGACAAATTAAGCCTCCTCAGAACGATCAGGCTTTGAAGATAACGAAAGATGCTATAACGTATGCACCAAGTGGGTTGGTGGACCAAGATAAAGGTTATGCGCTTTCATATTTACACAAAGCGATCCGTCCAGCCAACCAACTTAGAATGATGGAGAATGCGGTAGTAATTTATCGTATTACAAGAGCTCCAGAAAGAAGAATTTTTTATGTTGACGTTGGCGATTTACCAACCAACAAAGCGGAACAGTATTTAAAAGATATCATGGATCGGTATCGTAACAAATTAGTTTACGATGCAAGTACAGGAGAGATCCGTGATGATAAGAAATTTATGTCTATGTTGGAGGACTTTTGGCTTCCACGTAGATCAGGCGGTACAGGTACTGCAATTGATACACTGCCAGCAGGACAGAACTTAGGGCAGATTGAGGACGTAGAATATTTTCAAAAGAAATTATATCAGTCTTTAAATGTACCTGTAAGCAGATTAGAACAACAAGCGGGCCTTAACTTTGGTAGAGCCGCAGAGATTAATAGAGACGAACTTAAATTTACAAAGTTTGTAGCTAAGTTAAGAAGAAAGTTTAGTTATGTTTTTGATGACTTACTAAAGACACAGCTTTTACTAAAGAATGTTATTACTGAGGAAGACTGGAGAAAGATTCGTGACGATATTATTTACGAGTTTGCTTCAGATGCTTACTACACAGAGTCTAAAGAACAAGAGATTCTTAGAAGTAGAGTAGAAGTATTAAACGGTGTAGCAGGTTATATTGGTACTTTGTTTAGTAAAAACTATGTGCAGAAACAAATTTTAAGATTAACAGATGAAGAGCTGGAGCAAATTAATATGGAGATTCAAATAGAAGCTCCAATGCAAGAGGCTCAACAAGGAGAAGAAAATGGACCAACAACAGGCGATTAAAGATATGATGGACAGCATTGCTAGTGGTAAAGCTAGTGAGGTTCAAGACAGATTTAATGCAATTATGCAGGACAGAGTTAATGTAGCGGTAAACGATTACAAAGCGGAGTTAGCTAGTTCTGTTTTTAAAAACCCAGATTTACAGGCAATGGGATTGGCAGACGGAGAAGAACACGTTTTAGAGGTTGATCCTGCAGCGGAGCCTGAATCAGTCGAAACAGGAGAAACCGATGAAGACATTTAAGCAATTTAGAGAAGGCGTTGAAGTTGAAGACATCGTCGAAGCACCAGTTGATGGCGTAGAGAAAGGTTCTTTACCCGGAGATCAGCACATGTGTGCTTCTAAAATCTTTCATAAAGAATGGCAAGAAGGTACACCGGTAATTGGTGAACATGCTGAACCTGATGAAAATGGTAATGTTGCATGGTACAAAGTCATGTTTGAACATGGCATTGAAACTGTCGAGGTTAACGATCCAGACGTAGAAGTATTGGAAGAAGGTAGCCACGGCAACCACAAGAAAAAGAAGTAAACTAATTAAACGGAGAAAATAGATGGCATTCGCTAGTTCTAATTTAAAGTTGACACAAGTCCAGGCCGTCGTGCGCGTCAGCGGAACTGGCGGGGACAGTGGCACTATCGATTTAGATGTTGATTTAAAAAAGTCAACAGAAACCGCATCTTCACCAACAGTAAACATTACTAGAATCCATTGGAACTGCGACAAAAACGCAGCAGTAACAGTTGCTCGTAACGGTGTAGACATTATGCACGTTCATGGTACTGGCTTTACAGACTGGTATGGTTTTGTAGAGAATACCGAAAACACATCAGACATTGACATTGATATTTCTAATGGTGATGCTGTTATTTGGCTAGAGTTGGCCAAGGTAGGTGGTTTTGGTTCACAACAACACCAAGGCGCTGACGGAGACTTAGGATAATGAAACTTATTACAGAGACAACAGAACAGGTTAATTTTTTAACCGAGTTAAACGAAGAGACAGGAAAGAAGAGCTACTTTATTGAAGGTCCTTTTTTACAGTCTAATATTACTAATAGAAATGGCCGCATGTATCCTAAAGAGATTATGCAAAAAGAAGTGGTACGTTATACAAAAGAAAATATTGATAAAAAACGTGCCTACGGCGAGCTAGGCCATCCTGACGGACCAACTATTAATCTTGATAGAGTATCTCACATGATTGTCGGTCTTAAAGAGTCTGGTGATAATTTTATTGGTAAAGCTAAAATTTTGGATACTCCAATGGGACGTATTGTAAGAGAACTTATTGACGAAGGTGCTAACTTAGGTGTTAGTTCTAGAGGTTTAGGATCTCTTAAAGAGAAGAATGGCATTAACGAAGTACAAGATGATTTCATGCTTGCTACAGCAGCTGATATTGTAGCAGATCCATCAGCTCCTGATGCTTATGTTAGAGGCATTATGGAAGGCAAAGAGTGGGTGTTTGTAGACGGTATTTTCCAAGAAAAAGATATCGCAGAACATAAAGCTGTTATTACAAAGGCTAAATCAAGAGAGTTAGCTGAAGCAAAATTAGAAGTTTTTGAAAGATTTCTAACGAAATTGTCCAAAATTTAAATAAATATAAATATTATACATTACAAAGTTTGTATATTAATTAAAACCGTAAAGGGAGAATAACATGGGTGTAGAAACCAAAATTAGAGAACTTATGGAGGGGGCAGCTAATCGTCCTCTAGATAAGAGCCAAGGTGACGCTACTAACCCAACACAAGGCGATTCCAACCCTAACCCTGAGCAACAGGACCTAAGTGGTACTAGCAACAAGGAAGGTGGGTTAACGTCTGAAGTTGGTAAGGCAGCATCATCTAAAGCTTCAAAGGACAACACTCTACCTGCTGGCCAAGGCGCTGGCAAGGCTCCTAACTTCGATGATAAAGAAGATCCTCGCAACGTAGTTGCACAGGCATCTTCAAAAGGTAACGTTAATCAAGAAGAAGTTGAAGAGTCAGAAGAGGAAGAGGTTATTTTAGAAGACGAAAATGCTGAGGTTGAAGCAGAAACTGAAGAAGAGCAAGTTGAAGAGCTTGTTGAAGACGAAGTTGAAGCTGAGGCTGAAGAAGAGCTAACTGAGGAAGAAGAGACAGAGGACGAAGTTCTTTTTGAATCTGATTTAGAAGCTTTATTTGCAGACGAAGAGCACCTCACAGAGGAGTTTAAAGTTAAAGCAGCGAACATTTTCGAAGCCATTGTTACATCAAGAGTTACTAGCGAAGTAGAAGCAATCGAAGCAGACCTAGTAGAGCAAGCCAATGCAGCTTTTGAAGAAACAAAAGAAGAGCTAGTAGAAAACATCGACAAGTACCTCAGTTATGTTACTGAGAACTGGATGAAAGAAAACGAGCTAGCTATTGAAAGCGGATTGAAATCAGAGATTACTGAATCTTTTATTAAAGGTATGCAACAAGTGTTCACTGAGCACTACATTGAAGTACCTGAAGAGAAGTATGATGTATTAGCTGAAATGCAAGCTCAAATCGACGGCTTGAAAGAGAAGTTGGACGAGCAAGCAGCTCAAAACGTTGAACTATTTAGTGAAGCAGAACAACTTAAGAAAGAGAAAGTATTTGCAGAGGTTTGTGAAGACCTAGCATCTACTGAAACTGAAAAGTTTGCTACATTAGTAGAAGACATTTCATTTGGTAGCGAAGAAATGTACAAGCAAAAGCTAATCGTTGTTAAAGAAAACTACTTCCCTAAGGCAGTGGCTTCAGATGACGACAAACTTGAAGACAGAGTAGAAGGTTCCGCTCTTAACGAAAACTCATTGATGTCTAGATACGCAACAGCTATTTCTAGAGCTTCTAAGTTTTAAAAATTTAATAAATTATAAATAATTAAAGTTACTTAATAACTGTAATACAACAAGGAGAAACTTAAATGTATCTTTCAGAAGAACTACAAAAAAAGTGGGAGCCCGTTTTAGCGCATCCTGATCTCTCAGAGATTCAAGATCCCTACAAGCGTGCAGTAACCACCGTTGTTCTCGAAAACCAAGAGAAAGCTCTTCGTGAAGAAAAAGCTGCTCTATTCGAAGCAACACACGCAAACCAAACAGGTTCAAGCATCGACAACTACGATCCTATTTTGATCAGCCTAGTTAGACGTGCATTGCCTAACCTTATGGCTTATGATGTTTGTGGTGTTCAGCCAATGACTGGACCTACAGGCCTTATCTTTGCCATGAAATCACACTACAGCAGCCAAACTGGTACTGAAGCCCTATTTAACGAAGCTGATACAGACTTCTCAGGTACTGGTACACACGCTGGCAGCAACCCTGTTGATGGTGCTTACACAACAGGTGAAGGTGTTTCTACTTCTACAGCAGAAGGTTTTGGTGACTCTACTACACTTAACGAGATGGCTTTCTCAATCGAGAAGACAACTGTTACAGCTAAGTCAAGAGCGCTAAAAGCAGAATACACCGTTGAATTGGCTCAGGACCTTAAAGCGATTCATGGCCTAGACGCTGAAGGCGAATTGGCTAACATCCTTTCACAGGAAATCCTAGCTGAGATCAACAGAGAAGTAATTAGAACAATCTACAAAGTAGCTAAAACCGGTTCAGCTTCTACAGCAACACCTGGTACTTTTGACCTAGACGTTGATTCCAACGGTAGATGGTCTGTAGAGCGTTTCAAGGGTCTACTTTTCAACATTGAAAGAGACGCTAACGTAATTGCACAAGACACAAGACGTGGAAAGGGTAACTTCATCATCTGCTCAGCAGACGTTGCATCAGCCCTAGCTATGTCCGGTGTACTAGATTACGCACCAGCACTTTCAACTAACTTGAACGTAGACGACACAGGCAACACATTTGCTGGTGTCCTAAACGGTAGATACAGAGTATACATTGATCCATATTCTGCTAACACTGGAGCTGCTAGCCAGTTCTACGTAGCAGGTTACAAAGGTTCAAGTGCTTATGACGCTGGTCTTTTCTACTGTCCTTACGTTCCTCTACAAATGGTTAGAGCGATTGATCCTAACACCTTCCAGCCAAAAATCGGCTTTAAGACACGTTACGGCATGATTGCTAACCCATTCGTACTAGATGGTTCTGGTAACACTGACGCAGATAACTTTACTGCAGACAGAAACCAGTACTACAGAAGCGTTAAAGTTACTAACTTAATGTAATAATAAGATTCCATATTAAATGGAACTTGGGGGGAGCATTAGCTCCCCCTTTTTTTATAAATAAAAACATTATGGAGAACAATGATGTCTAATCGAAAACTTTTAGTAATAAATGAAACTCGCCCATCAACTGATATTGAGTTTTTTCTGTTTGAGCTTGAAAAAGAATACAATGTAGATAACGTGTATCCAGGTTATGAAAGACATGCAAATGTTATTAACGCTATGATGAGAATACCTGAAGGTCATGTAACTCAATTGGCTGATTGGGCTCTAGAAGACGGCCACGGTGATCATGAAGTAAATGGAGAGCATTGTGATGAAGGAGATAAATGTATATGTGGACCAGTATTTACACACCCCCCAAAGGTTGATTCTTTAGAGTGGACTATGTTCATAAAGCATTCAGAAGCATATCCGATCCATTTTGATCCTGACTCAACAAATGAACTTTACGAAATGAGAAAAGCATATAATGAAGAACATGGCATTGTTGAAACAGTGAAAACAGTGTCAGTAGATGAGCACTGGAATATCCTAGATTAATTTTTGTGTAATATTTACACTTTACTTTTTTAAGTACAGATGTTATAATACATATTAATGGCGCACCATGTGTGCCAGATTTTGATTAATTGATTATCCTAGGAGATATTATGAAAAAATTGAAGTTACTTTTGCTTTTGCCAATGGTGTTTGTTCACACTGCTTGTGCAAGCAATCAAGCCGCACAAGACTACTATGCGGCAGTTAAGGCATCACAAGATGCACAAACAATGATTGCTGCAGCTAGATATCAAGCACTAGCGCAAATGGCACAGTCGGGTGATCCAGGTGCTGCTACAGCAGCTACTATGGCAATTGCCTTATCACAAACCCCCACCATTACACCACAGTATATTGAAAGCGGTGCTTTAAAATGGGCACAAGTTTTAACACCTGCTGTTACTACAGTTGGTATGGGTGCTCTTAGTGCGTGGACCTCAGTTAATGCTAGTAACAACTCAAAAGATGTTCAGTTAGCTAGTTTCCAAACAAACGAAGCAATTCAGTTAGGACAACAAAACATGGTTGCTAATTTGGGAGGGCAATGGGCAGGAGCAGCTGCGGCTGGCGGTCAAGCATCGGCAGAAATTGCTTTAGCTGGATTTAATGCTCTAAACACTGCTGGCGGTCAAACTGCAGATGTTGCTGTTGCTGGCTTCAGTGCTAACACCGATATTGCTACTGCTGGCTTCAGTGCTAACACGAATATTGCTGGCTTAGGCTTTGCAACTGCTGATAGTATTGCTACAACTGGTTTCGATACTGTTAATGATGTTGCTGCTACTGGAGTGTCTGGCATTGTACTAACAGCCGCAAACGGTTTAACAACTGCTAACAATATTGCTACAACTGGTTTCGATACTGTTAATGATGTTGCTTCTACTGGCATGACTAACATGACTACTATCGCTCAGTGGGGTATGGAAGGAATGTTTGCTATTAATCAAGATACTAATGCTACTATGGCTGGTATCATTGCTGATAACAATGCAACATCACTTGCTAATAACACACTAACGAATACCAACTATGCACAAATCCTTGCAGATATGAATGCAACGATTCAACAGTTGGGTGCGGATCTAGCAGATCCAATTACATGTAGTCCAAACGCAGACGGCTTATTTGTTTGCCAATAATACTATAAATTAATTAAGGGCCACAAGGCCCTTTTTTTATCTGTGGAGAATAACTCTTATAAATAACACATAAGGAGAACATAATTATGGCAAGACAATGGAAAGATGCTAAAGTAGTTATTCAGAAAGTGAATAAGAAAACCTCTATTGGTAGAGGTAATATTAAAATGAGTAGTATGAACAAAAGCAAAAAAGCTAGTTTTAAAAAATACAGAGGACAAGGTAGGTAATGGCATTAGACCCAATACTCAATATTTCGGAAGCAACTTTTGATGGAGGTAATCCTTCAGAGTTAGATTTTTTACGGCCCAACGGGTTTAAATTTCAAGTGCATTCAATTCCGAATGTTGCGTATTTTTGTCAGTCTGCAAACATACCAGATATGACATTAGGGTTTGCTACTGTAAATACCCCTCTTGTTGACTATTCAGAACCAGGTGAGAAATTACAATTTGGGGAACTTAATATTAGATTTCTTATTCAAGAAAATCTACAAAACTATTTAGAACTATATAATTGGATTAGGGGATTAGGCTTCCCAGAGTCCCGTGACGAGTATATAAAGTTTATTGAGAAGCAACAATACAGACAACCTTCATCGATTCAAATAACGAGAATGCGAGCTTTACTAGAAAAAAGCGATGCAAGTTTGTTTATATTGGATTCAAATAACAATCCTACAACTAGAGTAGTGTTTCAAGATGCTTTTCCTGTGGCTTTAAGTGGTATGGACTTTGATCTTAGTACAGGTAACACTGACTATTTTCAGGCTCTAGCTACTTTTAGATACAAGCAATTTGTTGTAGAAACACTAACATAATTTAGTTAAAAAAGTTCTTGACATACACTGTAAAGAGTGTATAATAATGTTTTGTCATGACTCTAGGAGTATATTATGAAACTTGATGAATTACAATCTGAGTGGAAGCAAGATTGTATTATAGATGAGCTTAACTTGGGCTCGGCAGCAATCAAGACAGCAGAGTTACATTCGAAGTATTTGAATTATTTAACGACGCTAAAACTACAGAACAGAAAATACGAATCTAACCTACTTACTCTTAGGAGGCTGAAGTGGAGATATTTTCGTGGCGAGCTTAGTAAACAAGAGCTTGACGATTTAGGTTGGGAACAGTTTTTAGGTAACCAACCTTTAAAAAACGAAATGCAAGAGTACTTGGATAGTGATCCAGATGTTATTAAATTATCTGAGAGACTTGAGTACTCGCGGGCATGTTTGCTATTTTGTGAGACAGTTATGAAGGCACTAAATAGTAGGACATGGGATATTAAAAACGCTATCGAATGGACAAAGTTTACTAACGGTTTAATGTAGTGATAACAGTTAAAAAGAAAAACGAAGTACATCTGCTTGTTGATACTGACCCAGGTATCGCTCAAGAACTTAGCGACTATTTTACCTTTGAGGTACCTGGTGCTAAGTTTATGCCTCTCTATAAGAGTCGTATGTGGGATGGAAAAGTTAGACTTTTTAACATTTACAATAAGACTCTTTATGTTGGGCTATTACCATACTTGAGAGAGTTTTGCAAGACTCTCGAGTATAAACTGGAAGAAAAGATAACCGATATAGGAGATCCTGTATCAATAAAATACGTTGAAAACTTAACAAAGGAGTTAAACTTAAAGAGTAATGGAAAAGATATTGAAGTTAGAGATTACCAAGCTGATGGAATCCGTGAAGCCGTTAATAGAGGTAGGGTACTCCTACTTAGCCCCACTGCTTCTGGCAAGTCTCTCATTATATATTCCTTGGTTCGTTATCACCAACGCTTAGGCAGAAAGCAATTAATTATTGTTCCTACAACATCACTTGTAGAACAGATGTATGGAGATTTTGCAGACTATGCTTCAGATAATGAATGGTCTGTATCAGAGAACTGTCATAGAATTTATGGCGGTAAAGAGAAATCAAATGAATTTCCAGTAACGATTAGTACTTGGCAATCTATTTACAAGTTTCCTAAATCGTGGTTCGAAAAATTTGATGTTGTTTATGGGGACGAGGCTCACCAGTTTAAAGCAAAGTCATTAACAACCATTTTGGATAAGTGTGAGAACACACCATATAGAATTGGTACAACCGGCACGTTAGACGGAACCAAGACGCACAAGCTAGTATTAGAAGGCATCTTTGGTTCCGTTTTTAAAGTTACTACAACAAAAAAATTAATGGACACTAAACAAGTCGCTAATTTAAAAATTATCGGGCTTGTATTAGACTACAGTGAACAAGAAAAGAAGTTAGTTAAAGACTTCACCTATCAAGAAGAAATGGATTGGTTAGTATCTAATCCAAAACGCAACGAAATTATAAAAAACGTTTCTATTACACAAGAGGGTAATACACTAGTTCTGTTTCAATATGTAGAGAAACACGGCAAAATCTTACACGAAATGATTCAAAAGAGTGTAAAAGATAACAGAAAAGTGTTTTTTGTATACGGTGGTACTGATACAGAGCAAAGAGAAGAAATTAGAGCATTGACAGAAAAGGAAAACGATGCTATAATTATAGCTTCATATGGTACATTTTCAACTGGTATAAATATAAGGAACTTACATAATGTTGTATTCGCTTCTCCGAGTAAGTCTAGAATTAGAAATTTACAAAGTATAGGTAGAGGACTAAGAAAGGGTGATAACAAAACAACATGTAATTTATTTGATATTGGAGATGATCTGTCTTACAAGAGCAAAAAGAACTATACGTTACAACACATGATTGAACGTATTAAAATTTATAGCGAAGAAAAATTTGACTATAAATTAGTGAGGATAGATGCCAGTGGAACTTAGAGTAATTAAATTAATTAACAACACAACTCTTGTAGGAATATTTGAACAACAGGATGACATGATTAAAATTACATACCCTTTTGAGATTGTTATTCATACATTACCAAATGAACAAGGTATGCCACTTGGGGAAACAAATTTAATTCGCCCTTATATGACAATGACGGATGATAGAGAAGTGAATTTTGATAGTATAAATGTTATGACAAGTTATAGTTTATCTGAAAAGTTTTATCGCTCTTTTCAGAATATGGTTGAAAATTGTTATAACAAACCAACATATTTTTCAGGAGATTTTATTGATGAAGAGCCAGTTAGTGCTGGTAATGAGTATGATGTTGATTTAACACCTGAAGAGGAAGAGTGGTTAAAAGAGGCAATGTTAAGTAATACAGATGATAAAGAAACAATACATTGATCCTTTAAACGCTACATAGCGAAGTATACAACCTTTTTAAATGGTTGTCAAGCAGAAATTTTTTATAATGGAGTAAACATGGAAAAGAAACCAGCTCACTACATAGACAACAAAGAGTTCTATGCTAAAATTTCAGAGTATAAAGCACTCTGTAATGAGGCAGAGGCTGCTGGGGATGAGCGCCCACCTGTAACGCAATATTTAGGCGAGTGTTTTATTAAAATTGCCAATCACCTTGCATACAGATCTAATTTTATTAACTATACCTTTAGAGAGGAAATGGTTTTAGATGGTATTGAAAACTGTCTAACATACATTCACAACTTTGATCCTGACAAATCAAAAAATCCTTTTGCGTATTTTACACAAATTACATACTATGCCTTTTTAAGAAGAATACAAAAAGAAAAGAAACATCAAGAAACTAAAATGAAGTATCTACAGTCAGTAGACTTAGAAGCTATTTTAGAGGACTTGAATGAGGGTGAACAAGGCAGTAACGAGTTTGTTGCATGGATGCGAGAACAACTAGACAATAATGCTAGGGAAGCCGCTAAAATGGAAGACTACAAGAAGCCCCCTAAGAGACGCCCCAAGTATTTTGATGAAAAAAAATCATCAGAAGAGCTTGACATTTAGAAAAAACCTGTTATAATAGCAGCATAATTCGTAATGATTGTGAGAACTTAATTGTGAAGATACGTTATTCTGAAATGTTTTACTCGTTCCAAGGCGAGGCTGAAATGGCTGGTACACCTACAGTGTGGATTAGGTTCTTTGGTTGTAATTTAGAATGTAATGGCTTTGGACAAAGTACCCCCTCTAATCCTGACACATGGAAACTCCCCTATAAAGACTACGACTTGATTAATGTCAAGCGAGTAGAGGACTTACCTGTATGGGAGTATGGTTGTGATTCTTCTTACTCTTGGTCAATGAAGTATAAACATCTCGCACAAGATACAAACCCAGAAGAAGCTTGTAATAAATTAGAAGAACTTTTACCTTACGGTAAGTTTACGCATCCTATAACAAAACAAGAAAATATGCTTGCCTTTACTGGTGGCGAGCCTATGCTACAACAAAGGCAAATGAAAGCCATTGTTAATGAGTTTCTTATTCGTGGTAATGTTCCTAAGATCATTACAGTAGAAACAAACGGCACAAAAAAACTAAACAAAGATTTACAAGACTACATTAATATCTTTTTAGCAGATATGGGCATACGTTGGCATTGGGCTATTAGTCCTAAAACATTACACACTGCTGGAGAAGTAGGCAAGGTAGATGTAGACAATTTTATGTCTTACCTTTTTAATACTACTAGCACTGGTTGTCTTAAATTTGTTTGTAACGGATCAGAAGAAAGTTGGTTTGAACTAGAAGGATATGTACGGCAAGTTCAAGAGTATTGTTCTTTTGCAGAAATGACTATGCCAGATATTTGGATTATGCCTGTAGGTGCTACAAAAGAAGAACAAGAAGAAGTAGCAGACATTTGTGTCGAAGCTATGAAACGAGGATACAAGGTTGCCACTCGTAATCATGCTTATGTATTTGGCAACCAAATAGGAACTTAATATGTTAGGTAAAGATAACCGAAAAACACATTTCTATATCAGTTTAATTAAAAGTGGTTTTAGATTTGTAGCAGCAGGCTTTCTTGTATTTGGAGATTTTGTCGTTGCAGGATTAATGTTTGCTTTAGCAGAAGTGCTTGGCATTTTGGAGGAACTTTGAACTATAACCTTGATGAAAACGGCAATATAGATCTGTCTTGGAAAGATATAGACGTACTTGTACAACGAATAGCAGATAATATTGACTTTCCTGTTAAAAAAATAATCGGTATTGCTAGAGGGGGACTTATCCCCGCAGTAATGTTATCCAATAAACTTGATATACCAATGGTGCCTATTACATGGCAAACAAGAGACTTAGAAAAATATCATGACGTTGAATCTCTGATACATAATAATGAACCAGATATTTTAATATTTGACGACATGGTAGACAGCGGACAAACATACTTAGATTTGTATGAGATCTGTCCAGCCGCAAAGTTTGGTGCTCTTTTCAATAAAAAAGAAGAAATAACACTTGACATTTGTGGAGAGTATATGTATAATGTACCCAATTGGTTAATATTCCCGTGGGAGAAGTAATGGAAAAAGTACACAAACCTGTAAGTCAGGAAATCGCAGAACGCCTTAAGAAAAGGGGTGTTCGTTATTTTGCATGCGACAATATCTCAGAACATATTGAGAGCTGGGAGCATGATCAACTAATTAGTGAACTACAAGGAAAGTTTCAAGGTGTTCTAGAATCCCTGGTTATTGACACTGAAAACGATCCTAACAGTAGAGATACAGCTAGACGTTTAGCAAAGATGTATGTATTAGAAATTATGGGCGGTAGATTCGAAAAGCCACCTACAGTTACCTCTTTTCCCAACGAAGATGAATACGAACAATTAATTGTTATTCGTTCTGATATTAAAAGCATGTGTTCACATCATCATCAGCCGGTACAAGGTGTTTGTTATATTGCTTGTATGCCTGGACAAAAAGTTATTGGGCTATCTAAATACACAAGAGTAGCACAACACTTAGCTGCACGCGGACATTTGCAAGAAGAACTTACTGAGATGATTGCAAAGGAAATTGAAAGGCTAACCGAGTCTAAGGCTGTAGGTGTTTACATTAGAGCACGACATGGTTGTTGTGAAAATAGAGGCATTAGATCCTCTAATAGTTCTACACAAACTACAGTATTAAAAGGTTTGTTGCAGTCAGATAAAGCTCTTAAAAATGAATTTATGCACAACATACAGCTACAGGAATTAGGTAATGGATCCTTCTAAAAGACAAGTTATTGTTGACTTAGAAACTCTAAGTACTCGCTCTAATGCAGTTATTACTAGCATTGGTGCTGTTGCGTTTACTATAAACGACGGCATCTTAGGTGAGTTTTTTATTAATGTAGATCCTATTACATGTAAAGATGTTGGTATGCACATTGATAAAGAAACTGTAGAGTGGTGGCAACAACAACCTGCAGAAGCTAGAGAGTCTTGGCAAAAAAATCCTGTGCCATTAGATGAAGCGCTAGATAAGTTTGCAAGGTTTTATGGTGAAGAGTCTATTCCTATTTGGGGTAATGGTGCTAACTTTGATGTGGTTATTTTAGAAAACGCTTTTATTCAGTCTGGTTGGACTGCTAATCGTCCAGGCAACTTTAAGTTTCCATGGAAGTTTTGGGACATTTATTGCCTACGAACTCTAACTAATGTTCTAGGACGTAAAGTAGAAAAGACAGGAATTAATCACAACGCACTACACGACGCAATGGCAGAGGCAAAAGTATTATTGGAAATATTGAGATCATGAAATTAGAATATGTAGTCTCAGGCACATCATATATGCGTCTGACAAACCCTAAAATTATTAACGATCCTGAAAACGTTTATACAGTTAATAAGTTAATGAAAGATATCGTGCAAGATAAAAACTCGCACGATTTTTCTATGCTGTATAATGCTTGCACTGAATCTGGTTTTGGGGAAAAGTTTCAAGTATATAAAGACAGCTGTAAATATATTCATGCTGACTCAGGCGGACTACAGGTTGTTACACAAGGTAAACAACTAACAGACGAACTAAAAGATAAAGTTTATGAGAACCAGGCAAAGTGGGCAGACATTGGTATGTGTTTTGACGAAATTCCTGTCACTCTTGTCGGCGATCGATCAGACAGAAATGATGTAAAAGGGCGTTTCTTTAATCGTGATGGCTTTGAAGAATGTGCTAGCATTACAGGCAGAAATATTAAAAGACAATTTGAGATATTTGATCAACATAATAGCAAGTGTCGTCCATTTGTTATTTTACAAGGCAACGACTTCCCCACATACATGAAGTGGGCAGAAAAAATTCTAGAAGAGGTACCACAAGAGAAGCACACAAAACTAGGTGGTATTGCTATGGCAGCGGCTGCACTTGGTACGGGTAATTTAGAAGATGTACAGAGAGCTTTTACTGCTAGTCAAGCACCTATTCGCGATGAGAACGGCAAACTACATGTACACGTTCTTGGTGTTGGCTCTGTACGAAGAATGCTTCCCTATTTAATTTTCCTACAAAACGAAACATATAAAGACGTGGTAGTGTCTTATGATAGTACTACACACTCTAGAGCTGTAGAAACAGGATTGTACTATATGGGAGAAGGTACAACAAAATTTAGCAGAGACTTTGATGATTATTACAGACAATTCTACAATGACTTGTCTGAGGTTATTGATATCCCTGTTAGTGTCAAAGAATTCCATAAGATTTTAAATACAAACGCTACAACATGGCTAGAAGAACATACAGATCTTAACTTATGGATTAAAATTAGAACAGCATTTATTTTTAAGAGTATTGCCAATTTTACTAAACATGTAGAAAAACTCTTGACAAATCCAGACAATGTGTTAGAATTTGCACGAAAAATTGGACTAGAACATGAGTACAGAAATTTGTACAATGTAAAAGATCTAGATTCGTTTAACTACTGGTACAATAGTCCACACTTAGGCGGCAGTATGAAATCTGCTCCTGTTAGAGACGAAGCACCAGCATCATTGGAGGACTTGTTCGCATGAACTATTTTAAACTTTCCGAAGATCTCGACGAAGCATCTAAATATCATATAGACAAACACGCAGTTAAGATGCCTACAGAGTATACACAACTTCTTTGTACAGCACATCGTGTACTAGATGGCGACATGTATATTGACAAAACTGCTAACAATCGACGCATTAAGCGTTGGCGTATGGATAATCCAGAACTAGAAGATGTTTTGTACAAGGCATCACACATCAATCATCCAACGGCAAAGTGGGTTCGCGAATCAGTAGAAAATTATAACGAACTTTATAACGCTTGGTTAAGCCTTTGTAAAGAGTACACACACCGTTATGGCAGAACACACTTGACAAAAACTAAATTAGAGCGTATACTAAAGACTCCTCCTAAGAACATTCCTAATGTTCCTGGGACACCTGTACCACAAGCTATGCCTGATGATGTAAAGCAGGAGAGTGTAGTGGAGGCATATCGTGCTTACTATAGAAAATACAAAGCAGGGTTTGCCAAGTGGACAAAGAGAGAAACACCGGAGTGGTTTTATGCAAATTAAAAGACAGATTAAAGTATCCTTTCAAAAAGAAGGTGTACACAAATATCCTGCAGCCTTAACAGATCCTAAATTAGCGACAGGCGAGTGGGACGACGTATCTTTTTTAGGTTATCCTCATAGGCACATCTTTCATTTCTATGTAACTATCGAAGTTACACATAACGACAGAGACATTGAGTTTATTCAGTTTAAGCGTTGGCTAGAACGTCTGTACAGTACAGAGTTTTTAGAACTTGATTACAAATCCTGTGAAATGATAGCAGAAGAATTGATTGATACTATTTCAGAAAAATATCCTAACAGGAACATTATCGTAGAAGTATATGAAGATAATGAAAATGGAGCTGTATTAAGTGCCGAAGTTAAAGGAAGCTAGACTTGTAGAATATGAAATTCGTCCTTGGGGAACTTTTCATAATATTGACGAAGGAGACTTGTTTAAGACTAAAACAATTAAAGTAAATCCTGGCTGTAGGTTAAGTAGGCAACGACACACAAACAGAGAAGAACATTGGATTATTATTTCCGGTGAAGGTATTATGGAGCTCAACGGAAAAGAATGGCGAGTAATGAGAGGGGATACAATTTTTATTGATAAGATGGACATACATCGAATTACTAATGACGATAATGAGCCTCTTGTGTTTTGTGAAGTACAGTTAGGTGTTTGTGATGAAGATGATATTGAACGCCTTGAAGATGATTATGGGAGAATTAAATGAGTAAATTAATTTATGTTCCATTGGAGCATATTGAAGGTAGATATACTGTACACATGGACAGAGACATCACAAACTACCTTGAAGAAAACAATATTGAATATATTAAGGTAGTGCCTATTAACGACAAACCCTCTTTGCCAGAGGGTTGTTTCTTAAATGCCGCTTTTACAACTAAATTTAAAAGTTTACAAATGGCTCTTATTGCGGAGTTATTTGAGAGCGGTGTAATCCAAGATGGAGACAGATTTTTCTTTAGTGATATTTGGTTCCCTGGTATTGAATCTATTCCTTATATGAATTATTTTCATAAGGTAGATACGAAAATTACAGGTGTAATTCATGCTGGTAGTTTTACTGACACAGACTTTGTTAGAGACTTAGAACGCTGGGCTAAAAACTTTGAAGATATTATCTTTGATATCTCAGACAAAGTATATTGTGCTAGTAACTTTATTAAAAATGATATTATTAAAAAGAGATTTGTACAGCCCGAAAAACTTGTAGTTACTGGTTTGCCTATTGATTTTAGTGGACTAGACAAACACATAGGTAAGGAAAAAGAAAACATTGTTGTATTTAATGGAAGGCTCTGTGACGAAAAACAACCTTGGTTGTTTGACGAACTTGCAAAGCGAGTACAACGAGACAATTTGTTTGAAGAAATTGAGTTTGTAAAAACACAAGAACATAATTTAAGTAAAGAAGAATATTACGACTTGCTAGGTAGAGCTAAGGTTGTTGTTAGTTATGCACTACAAGAAAACTTTGGTTTTGGCGTTGGTGAAGCAGCATATTTGGGTTGTACTCCGGTAGTACCTAACAGGCTTGTTTATCCAGAACTATACGACAAGAAACATTTGTTTGATAGTTTTGAGGAAAGTGTTGCTTTAGTAAATAAGGCATTGACAGAACATGAAAACGAAAGTATAATTATAGACAATAACTGTCTACAGGAGTGGTTTAGTGCTTAGAGTTGGTATTATATCAGGAGGATTTGATCCTATTCACAGCGGACATATCCATTATATTAAGTCTGCAAAAGAACTTTGTGATGTTCTTGTTGTTGGTGTAAACTCTGACGACTGGCTTGAAAGAAAAAAAGGCAAAGCATTTATGCCTTGGGGAGAAAGAGCTGCTATTGTTTCGGCAATAGTTGGTGTTGATCAAGTTTTATTCTTTGATGACAACGACGGAAGCGCTAGAAATCTTATACATAAAGTACAGGATCTTTATAGTGATAGTCCCGTTGATTTTATTTTTATGAATGGCGGCGATCGAACTAAAGAAAACATTCCAGAAATGGATTGTGTAGATGTGAACTTCCTATTTGGAGTTGGTGGTGCTGATAAAGCAAACAGCTCAAGTTGGATTTTAAAACAATGGGAGACAAAATAATGAAAAACTTTTCTACAAAAACATACGGACACAACGAAGGACTTTCTTGTGTCTTTAGGCAACCTAATGCCACACATAGTCATTGCTCATTACTACATGGTTATGCCCTCTCATTCAGTTTTAAGTTTGGTACACATGCTCTTGACGATAAAAATTGGGTAGTTGACTTCGGAGGATTGAAGCCTCTAAAAGAGTGGCTAAAAGATAATTTTGATCATACTCTTGTTGTTGACAAAGATGATCCCGCAATGAAAGATTTATTAGAACTAGAACAAAAGGGACTAGCCAAGGTTGTTGTACTTAATGGTGTGGGTTGTGAAAAATTTGCAGAACATGCTTTTTGGTATGCTGATGGCTTAGTAAAAGAAATGACTAACGGCAGATGCTTTTGTGTATCCTGTGAGGTAAGTGAACACGGTGCTAACTCTGGTATCTATGAGGTATAAGCTCCGTGAAAATTGCTCTTATAACTGACTTGCACTTTGGTGCGAGAAGTGACTCCTTACATTTCGATAATTATTTTAGAAAGTTTTATACTGAATGCTTCTTTCCTGAATTAGAAAAAAGAGGCATTAAAACTGTATTAGACTTGGGTGATACTTTTGATCGTAGAAAGTATATTAACTATAACACTCTAAAGTCCTGTAAAGAATATTTCTTTGATGAACTACAAAAAAGAGATATCGATGTGTACATGATTCCTGGCAACCATGATACATATTTTAAAAATACTAATGAAGTAAACTCGCCAGAACTTCTATTAACTGAATATGATAACATTACACTAATAGAAGAGCCAACAGATTTAGAATTCGACGGTACAAAAGTTTTAATGATGCCGTGGATATGTGGAGAGAATTATGAAAGATGTACTAACCACATTAAAGACACAGACTCAAAAATTTGTTTCGGACATTTTGAGTTCTCGGGTTATGATATGTATCGTGGAATACCTAACGCTCATGGTATGGATCCTTCTTTGTTTGGGGATTTTAATCTTGTGGTTAGTGGGCATTTTCATCATAGGCATAGCCGGGGCAATATTACTTACATGGGAAACCCTTACGAAATTACTTGGGCGGACTTTGAAGATCCGAGGGGGTTTGCAGTCTTTGATACGAAGAAAGAAGCCTTAGAGTATGTAAACAATCCTTTTAAGATGTTTCATAAACTGTACTACAATGATTCAGAAGATAATTGTATTGCAGATAACTTTAACTTTGAAACTATTAAAAGTTCTTGTGTAAAGTTAGTGGTGACAAAAAAGACTGATTTTCAAAAGTTTGATGCTTTTGTAGATAAATTATACTCTTGTAATCTAGTTGAACTAAAAATACTAGAAGACTTTTCAGAGTTTGAAGATGAAGCAATCGGCGAGGATATGAACATCGAGGACACAATGTCACTTCTCAAAGAGTATGTGGACAGTGTTGAAACAGATTTAAATAAAGAGAGACTAAAAGCTCTTCTACAGAACTTATATGTAGAAGCACAGGACTTTGTATGATTTATTTTAAAACTATTCGGTGGAAGAATTTTCTATCTACTGGAAACTCTTTTACAGAAATAAAATTAGATAGAAGCCCCAATACTCTTATTGTTGGTGAAAATGGTAGCGGCAAGTCTACACTATTGGATGCAATTACCTATGTGCTTTTTAACAAACCCTTTCGTAATGTATCTAAACCGCAGTTAATTAATTCTATTAACCGTAAGAAACTTATGGTGGAAGTAGAATTTGAAATTGGCAAAAACAAATACTTGGTTAGGCGAGGTGCTATTCCAGCTGTATTTGAAATTTTTCAAAACGATCAAAAGATAAATGAAAATGCTAATGTAAGAGACTTTCAAAAGGTATTAGAAGAAGGTATTCTAAAACTAAACTATAAGTCTTTTACACAAATTTGCCTTTTAGGTAGTGCCTCTTTTACTCCTTTTATGCAGTTAACACCTAACATTAGGAGAGAAATTATTGAGGACATTCTAGACATTCAAATTTTTACGTCTATGAATAATGTTTTAAAAACTAAACAAGACGACTTGAAAGAGCGACTTAGATTCTTACAAACAGAATTAGAACTTGCAAAAGAAAAGGCAAATATACAAGAACAATATATACATACATTAGAAGGCGACAAAAAGAAAAGAGTCAAAAAACTTCAGGAGGAAATTAATGAACTCACGGAGAAGGTTAGTAAGACAACAGCAGTCATTGAGGCTACAGTCGAACAGAAAGACGACTTGGGTAATGTTACAGAAAAGAAAGACCAGCTCGCCGAGCTCCGATCAACAGTCGGAAGAAAACTTAAAGACACAGAAGCAGAACTAGAGTTTTATCACAACAACGAAGATTGTCCTACCTGTAAACAAGGTATACCACATGACTTTAAAGAGTCAATGACAAAGGACAAGAAAGATAAAGTAAGTGAACTAGAAACTGCTTTAAACGACTTGGAGACAAAGGTTGCCGAGGTAGATGCAACATACGAAAAATATTTAGAACTCTCAGACTTTATTAATGAGCAACAGTCACAGATTATTTCGGATCAAAGACTGTTACAGCGTTTACATCTAGAAGTAGACACTACACAAAACGAAGTTGGAGATATTAGCAAGGAACAGGAAAAATTAAAAACACTTGCTAAAGCAGCTCTGAAGAAGGTAGGTGAGAAGAGCGAATTAAACGAAGAAAAAACCTACTATGACATTGCAAGTTCGTTGTTGAAAGATTCGGGTATTAAAACAAAAATTATTCGACAATATTTGCCTGCAATTAATAAATTAGTTAATAAATATCTAAGTGCAATGGACTTTTTTGTACAGTTTGATTTAGATGAAACATTTAAAGAAACTATTAAGTCCAGACACAGAGATAAATTTAGTTATGCATCTTTTAGTGAAGGAGAAAAACAGCGTATTGATTTAGCATTGTTGTTTACATGGCGAACAATAGCTAAAATGAAAAACAGTGCTAGTACTAATCTTTTATTATTAGATGAAGTATTTGATAGTTCATTAGATAACAACGGAACAGATTATGTAATGCAATTATTAAGTACTATTGGAGATGACACCCACGTCTTTGTTATTAGCCATAAAGGTGATCAACTATTTGACAAATTCAGAAGTGTTATTAAATTTGACAAGAAACAAAACTATTCGGTGATGACATGAAAGTAACAATTTACGGAAAAACTCGTTGCAGTGTTTGTGATCAAGCAAAAGCAATGTGCAATATTAGAGGTTATGATTACGAGTATCTTTTACTAGATGCTGATTATACCATGGAAGAATTCCAAAACCAGTTTCCCGGTGCTAGAACCTTCCCACAAATTTGCGTTGGAGAACACCAATCACATATTGGTGGGTATAAAGAGTTTAGAGATTTTTTAGATGCTGACTAAAGAGGATTTGCATCTAGTACCTTTTGGCGACGAGTCTCTAAGACGCCCTCCTACAGAGTTTAACTTTGAGGAACAAGACGCAAAGGAAGTAGAGAACGTTCTCTTTGAAAAAATGAGAGAGTTCAAAGGTGTTGGTTTGTCGGCAAACCAAATGGGATTAGACATGAAAGTTTTCTGTATGGAAATTGCAGAAGCAGAATTTAAACGTTGCATGTTTAACCCTTTAGTTATTGATGTTAGTGATAAACAAACCTCTATTAAAGAAGGATGCTTATCTATTCCAGGCTTATGGTTAGTTATTAGACGCCCAGAAGAATGTACTGTAAGATATTATGACTCCGATGGGAAAGAAGTTATTGAAAGATTCAAAGACGTAGCTGCTAGAATTGCACTACATGAATATGATCACATGTTAGGATATAACTTCACACAAAGAGTATCTAAGTTTAAACTGGACAGAGCTCTTAAAGCATTACAAAAGAAAGTTAAAAAGATACAGCGTCGTGCTGGTATAAATAAATAATAAAGGAGCAATTATGTCAGACGATATGTTCGATTTTGGCTTTACCGCCGTTGATGAGCCACTAAACTCGGTATCATCACCTACTGAGCCCGTCGTAGCACAAGTTGACGACGCACAATTAGAAGTAATTTTAGACAAATTAGCAAGATTGGAGTCGTTAGTTTTGTCTGCAGATTCTTCTTCTATGATTAGCGAACACCGTCAGTTGGTTCAACAAGACGTTGCCGCTAAGTTAAAACAGGTCGAGGATTTGATTTTACCTCTGCTATATAATTTACAAAAAAATCCAGAAAAGGAATATATTCATTGGCCAAATAGAACGGCTGTAATTGATAAACAAATTGAAAAAATTAAGGCGGTAACCAGATACTATGACGACACTATCTAAAAATGAGTCAGTAGATTTAAATAATCAAACCGGTGTATATGAAAGAACTACAGGTAGAATTTTTGATTTATATTTAAATGATGTAATCCAATCTCCCAAAGATTATATTTCTTGGAATCAATTGATTAGATCCTGCGGCGAGAATGATGTTGTTCATTTTCACATCAACTGTTACGGCGGTGATGTAATGACAACAATACAGCTACTTCGTTCAATGGCAGAGTGCCAAGGCACAACGGTAGCTTCTATTGAGGGTGCATGTATGTCAGCAGCAACATTTATTTTCTTAGCTTCTGATGTTTGTGAAATCTCAGATCACTCTCAGTTCTTAGTTCATAATTACTCATCAGGTAATTGGGGTAAAGGAAACGAACTAATTGCAAAAGCTCTTGCAGAACATGCTTGGGCAAACAGATTACTAAATACTATATACGAAGGCTTTTTGACTAAAGAAGAGATTAAAGAAGTCATCGAAGGAAAAGACTTTTGGTTAGACGCTCCAGAAGTAGCAAAAAGATTAGAAAAAAGAAACAACGCGTCAAAAAGGAAAGGTACAAGAAATGCAACTAAGCGCAAACTTTCAGCTAAAAGAATTTACTCGCAGCCAAACAGCATCTAGGTTAGGCATCGACAATACACCACAGGGTGAACATATGGAGAACCTTAAATATGTGGTGGAAAAAATTTGTCAGCCTGTGAGAGAAGCGTTTGGCAAACCAGTTCGTATTAACAGTGGATATAGATCTCCAGCGCTAAATAAAGCAGTGGGAGGTTCTAAAACATCTCAACACTGTAACGGACAAGCTGTTGATATGGAAATTGATGGAGTACCAAATAAGGTACTTGCAGATTGGATCACAGAAAATTGTGATTTTGATCAAGTTATTTTAGAATTTTATAATCCAGCAGAGGGAGCAAACTCAGGCTGGGTACACGCTTCTGTTAGAAGTGATGGACAGAACAGAGCCAAAAAATTAATTGCCTTTAAGGATGGTAAAAAAACAAGATATGAATTTGTCGAAGATTTTGATAAAGGAAATGAATACGAAGATTATATTTAATAGTGTTGCCTATGTGTTAGGAGGAGCTGCTGCTCTTGTAACATTGTGGGCCTTATATAAGATGGGTTTAGAATTATGGTGCATTGCATACGGATTAATTTATTAGCATTAATTTTATTATTTAACACTCCTGCTTTTGCAGAAGAACTTGTTGAGATTGTAGTAACTAGTGCACCAACAACAGAACTAGAAGCAAATCCTGAACTAGATTTAACAATAGCAGAAATGCTTGATCCTAGCCAATCATTTACACAAGGTGGTTACGGAGGTTTTTCAGGTTATCGTGAACGTGGACAACAAACTATTCACTCTCAAATATACCGCAATGGTATTCCTGTAAACGACTCTGGAACTGGTTGGTATGATTTTGCTCATGACATACCAACTGGTTCTGAAAAGATAAAAGTAATACACGGAGCAAACTCAACCATATATGGATCTGGATCTCTTGCAGGTACAGTATTCATTGAAGACACATTCGATAATAGATCAGTATTACGTTATGGAACCAACAGCAGTCTACTACATGTATCTCACGAACTAGGAGTTTCACTTACAGCATTTAATGCTAAAAATGATTCTGTAAGATCAGATAACGAAGAAAAAGACAGATACGAAAATTATACCTTTCGTGGAAAGTATAATAACTTTAATCTAGTATACACTGACTATTCATATGACTATGACAAATGTTTTCAGCCTACTATAACGCAGGAAACAGACTTTACATTTACAATGACATTGTTTTCTAATGATTGTAAACAAAAAGGAGAACGAGGTACACTATCATATAATAACGATAATGTAACTTTAGGTTATAGTTTTAATAATGCCGACTTTCCAAATGAAGGTAATGGGTATACAAGTAAGTCACAAAGATTTTATGGTGACGCTAGAAATTATTATGGGGATCTATTATATGGTGCCACAATAAATGCTGAAAAATTTAATGATAAAAAAGATGAGCGCGTAGAAGTTTATGCTGAGTATAGAGGATATTCATTTAGAACAGATGGTAGTAATACAGCTTTTAGGGCAGGGTTCATGCCTTTGTCATCTATAGACATTGCTATTGGATCGTCATATAGAGACCCAACATTATACGAACAATATGGAGATGCATACGTTTTGTCAAACAATAATTTAGATTCTGAAAAATCATTTGGTATAGATATTTCATTAGGACCTGTAACAGGTTTTGCTTATAAATTTAAAGAGGGCATCACATATAATTTTGAGAACAATCAATTTCAAAACACCGGCGAATATTCTACAAGTGGTGTAAGATTCCAAAACAATTATACTTTAGATGATGTAAACTTATCTGTCTTTGGAGGTTATACTGATAGTGATCAACCATTTGTATCTCCATGGAAGGGTAGTGTAACTGCACAGTGGAAAGATTTTACTACTCAGATAAACAGTAATCAATGGGCAACTACAATAGATTTCAGCTACGAAAAAGATGGGATGTTCTTTTCAATAACTAATATCACCGATGAGGAATATGAGATTCAGCGTGGTTATCCCCTTGGTGGTATTGAATACCATATAGGTTTTAATGTAAGTTATTGATTTCTATAGAAAAAGAAAATTAAAAAAAATGCTTGACTTTTACTTAAAAAGAGTTCATAATATAAATAATAAAGTAAGGAGAAAGTTATGAAAAAACTTTTAATTGCAGTAGCAGCAACAGCCCTTTTGTCTACCCCAGCACATGCTGATACGAAAGATGTAATTGGTGGTGTAATTGGTGGCTTGATTCTTGGTGAGATTATTGATAACAGCTCTCATCGACATAGAAATCATAGGCACGAATACTATAATAACCACTATAGTTATCACAACCATTATCATTACAATCGCAATGTTCCCAATGCACACATCACAATCATTGAGAACAATCGAGTGTATGAGCTCAACAGACACGGCGTTCCAGTGTACAATCCAAACACCCCTGGAATGGGATTAGGGTACTGTGACACACGATATCGTGGTTATGACGGCTGTCAGCGAGCCAGGATTGAGGCTTGGAAACGTAGATAATTTGTAAGTTATTGATTTCAAAGGAAAGAAACTTTGAAATAATGCTTGACTTTTACAGAAATAGGTGCTATAATATACGCATAAAATGAAGAAGTAAGTGAGGACTTCGTAAATGCAAGTAATAGAATCCAAATCAATCCTAGCCAAATGTTTGGCTACCGAGAACTTGACAGTAGAGCATCAGAAGGTGCCTACTGCCATGTTCGATCTTAAAGAGCGTAAACTGATCCTCCCCATGTGGAAGGAGATGTCCCCTGCACTGTATGACTTGCTTATTGGACACGAAGTAGGACACGCTCTAGAAACTCCCGAAGAAGGCTGGCATGATAATGTTAAGGCCAATCCTCGAATTAAATCTTACCTTAATGTATTGGAAGACGCTCGTCAAGAACGTATAACAAAGCAACGCTACCCTGGCCTCGTCAAGAGTTTTTATGCCGGGTACCGAGAATTATTTGAGAAAGATTTCTTTGGTATTAAAGGTGTTGACCTTGATACCCTCCCCCTTATTGATCGTATCAACCTACACTTTAAGGTTGGTAGCTTCCTAAACATTCAGTTTACACCAGAAGAACAGCTCCTTGTTAACAAGGTATATGATCTCAAGACTTGGGACGATGTAGTCGCCCTTGGCGAAGAACTTTTTGCTCACGGCCAAAAAGAAGCAGAAGAAATGGCCGAGGCTTTGGACTACACTCCACAGCAGTCAGAAGATGACGAAGATATGGATATGGACTTTGAATTTGGTGAGTCCATGTCTTCACAAGGTTACGAAACACCTGAAGAAAAAACAGAAGAACAAGAAGGCCAAGCTCCAACTTCCAACGGTGACGGAGAGTTGGACGAAGAACAAGAACAAGATGACGGCGAGCCGCAAGGTGGCGAGGGCGACATTTCCGAACAGATTAAAGATTGGTTGGACAACGAAGGTGCTCACTCAATTACAGACGAAGCATTTCGTGAAAACGAAGACAAGCTTCTCAGTGATGATGGAAAAGTTAATCGTTACTTTGACATTCCCCGGCTTCCGAACTGGAAGGACCTTATTGTTCCTGCCAAAGAAATGTACTCCGGTATTGATAACTCCTTTAGTTACTACATGCGTAGCTTAGAAGGACAGCCATTAGAGCCGCTAGCTAATCGACTTGTTGGTGAATTTATTCGAGACAACCGCTCTACTATCAACCAGATGGCTCAGCAGTTTGAAATGAAGCGTAAGGCTCAGGTACTTAACAAGGCAAAGGTATCCAAGACTGGCGACTTGAACGAAAACAAGCTGTGGGCATACAAATTGACAGAGGACTTGTTTAAGCAGTCCATGATGATTCCAGAAGGCAAGAACCATGGCATGCTACTTTATTTAGACATGTCAGGTAGCATGTTCCGTAACATGCCTGGCACTATTGACCAGCTCATTACGTTGATGATGTTCTGCCGTAAGGTAAACATTCCTTTTGAAGTGTATGGCTTTACTTCAGGTGGTTACGATAACATATTGCACAAAGGCAAGATGAACGAAATGTGGATAACAGATATTGCCTTCCGTCATTTAGGTTCGTCATTGTTTAGTAAGCGTCAAATGAACGAGGCTTACAAGCACTTGTTGATGTTTAAGTACTCTATTGAGGCTCGTTACTCTCGAGGCGCGACTGGCGACTATGTAGAAGTCAAGAATAAGAACTACAGTTTGAACGGTACACCTTTAAACAATAGCGTACCGTTTGCTATTGAAGTTGCTCGAAAGTTTCGTAAGGACAATAATGTAGAGATTGTAAACAGTATCTTCCTTACCGATGGCGGTGCTACTGATCATGTTGAGTCAGTAATAAATGAGGAACAAGAGTATCCACGTCCTACTAGGACTTACATGCGCGAGGAACGTGCTATATACCGTCAAGGCAACGTGTCGGTAACTGCGCCAAGCAATATTTACTGCTACAGTGGCACAAAAGATGCCATGGGTATGATTGAACTCTACAAGCAGATTGTTGGTGGTAATGTTATTAACTACTTCATTGCCGATCAATGGTCAAGCCGAGCGCTCGAAAACGAAATTAGCGAGTGGAGTAACATGGGTTGGAGCGAACGTCAAGAAATTATCACCAAGCAACGTAAGACAGGCGTTATTGTTTGCACTGCCACCCAGGCATTTGACAAGCGTTTTATACTCAAGGGTGGAGCCAACCTCAAAATTGAGAACACTTCACTAGAAGTGAAGTCCAATAGCAAAGGTGATTTGCTCCGAGGCTTCCGTAACTTTAACAAGGACAAGGTGCAGAACCGAGTGTTCCTAACCAAGTTTATGGACATGGTAGCATAATGAAAAGGATTTTGCTAACTGGTTGCGGCTCTAAAACAGGGAAGTTTTTAGCCCAAGAGTATATTAATGCAGGCTGGGAAGTCCATGCTATTGGAAGCACTCCAGTGGAGGGAGCAACAAACTATACGAAAGATTGGGACGCTTTGCGTCCTGAGGACGTTGAGAGATATTCTTATCAACTACCTGAGTTGGATGCTATTTGGTTTAATCACAATCGTCCATCTCCTCCTACTGCGAAAAATATTCAGTCAGGCATACTGACACAATATGATATGAATCAATGGAATAAAGCTATTTGGGTAAACAATCAGTTCCCCATTTTGTTGATTGGACTCCTAAAAGACAGATTGTCTGATAATTCTACAATTGGTTGGGCAATGGGTTGGGGAGATATTAATCGAGACATTGATAGTCCCTCATGGGATTGCCTAGGTTATGGATTTGAAAAAGTAAACAACCTGATGATCATGAAGGCAATGGCTAGAAATCATCACAGTATCTGTTACATGATTGAGCCAGGGCATATTGAGGACAGAAAACTCAGCGCTAACCAGATTTTCGAGGCTCAAATGAGGCTTAGCCCAAGTGATAATGGTAACATTATCAAAGGATATAGCGTAAGTGCTTGATATCAAAGGAAAAGAAACTTTGAAAAAAGGCAAGAAAGTGCTTGACTTTTGCGTAAATAGGTGCTATAATATACGCATAAACTGAGAAATTAACTATATAAGTGAGGATATAGATTATGACTAAAACTACCCAAGTGCAAAAAGAAGAGCTCATCAACACTCTTAAAAATATTTCAGTTGATGGACGATTCCTATCGCGACAAGATATTATTGATACTGCGGCTGATTTGGGACACCCCTTCCCGCACTGGCTTTTAAAGGATCCAACAGCAAAGGTGCAGCGAGGCAAGTATAGCGTCGCGATGTACCAAGGCAACGCTAATGTGGTGCCAATGACTCCTAAGCAGCCGGTGATGGTTGTAGAGTCCGAAGCTGCCAAGGTTGTAACCCAGGCTAAACTTAACGTGGATATTGAAAACCTAATTCCTGCCAAAGACGATACGTTTGTACCCTTTGGCTTTTACCGAGACTTGAAGAAGGTACTTCAATCCGGTATGTTTTATCCGATTTTTATCAGTGGTTTGTCCGGTAACGGTAAGACTACAATGGTAGAACAGGTATGTGCGAACCTCAAGCGAGAGGCTATTCGTGTAAACATTAGTATTGAGACCGATGAGGACGATTTGATCGGTGGCAATACCCTAGTTGACGGTAACGTCGTGTATCGAGAAGGACCGGTCCTCACCGCCATGAAACGTGGCGCGGTTCTCATTCTTGATGAAGTAGACCGCGGGTCCAACAAGTTGATGTGTCTCCAGGCCATCCTTGAAGGCAAAGCGTACTTCAACAAGAAAACAGGCGAAACCGTTACTCCTGCTCCCGGCTTTACAGTGGTTGCCACTGCTAATACAAAGGGCCGAGGATCAGATGATGGCAAGTTCATTAGCGCTCAGCTACTGGACGAGGCATTCCTGGAGCGATTCGCCGTTACGGTGGAGCAGGAGTATCCTACAGCAGCCACTGAGAAGAAGATCATTCTTAACAAGATGGCTAAGGCAAACTGCACAGACGAAGAGTTTGCCACTAACCTTGTCACATGGTCCGAAGTCATCCGTAAGACATTTTACGAAGGCGCCATTGACGAGTTGGTTAGCACCCGCCGACTAGAACACATTGTGAATGCTTTTGCAATGTTCGGTGATAAGCTCAAGGCTATTGAGCTCTGTGTTAACCGTTTTGATACCGACACTAAACAAGCATTTATTGACTTGTATAGTAAGGTAGACGCTGGAGTTGACCTCACCAACAACAGCGTCAACAACGAGTCCAGTGAAGATGAGGAAGAAGGATTTGATGACTCCACTTTCTAATTACATACTTTACCTGGACGGCGAGCTCGGCGCAAAGGATTGCGCCGAGTTCGTTTCTTTCTGTGAGGCAGAGGAACAACAGAAACGTAAAATTGAATTTAAAAAGGCCGAGTGGTATGAAGTACCGGAGGGATCTTTAACAACACTCGCGAAAAAAGAATTTGTTAGGGCATTTGGAGACTATTGTGCCTTAGTACCAGATAATGTTATTGATGTATTAAAGCCTCAAGACTGTGAAATAGAATCATGTGTCGTAAAAAAGGTTGGTGATGAAGGACAAGAATTGTTCTATGATAACTTTGGAGCCTCACGAAGAAGGCTCGTTGTCATGATACATCTAAACACTGTAGAAGATGGAGGCGTACAGTTTCCACAAGCAGGCGTTCAAGCATGTCAAGTACAAGGTAAAATTACAGTAGCGCCTTGTACATGGCAGTATGCTTACAGAGTAAACGCAAGCAAACAGACTCAATATGTTCTTTATTGTTATATTAGGATTAAGAATGAAAAAGCAATATAAATTTAACGAAGAAGCACTTATTAAAGAATTAAAAGAGTATGTAGACTCTACATACGAACAGCACTATAGTAAAAGTAAGTTCCAATCCTCAGAGTTTATTATGGACTGTGGACACGGAATGGGATTCTTTCTTGGAAATGTTCTAAAGTATGCACAAAGGTATGGTAAAAAAGACGGTTACAATAGAAAAGACCTCTTTAAAATTTTACATTATGCTCTTTTAGCACTAAATGAACATGACGAAAATTATAAATAGTGAAACAATTTACCCATTTAGGAGAAAAAAATAATGGCACACGAAGTTATCATTAAATACGTTCGGCCTTCAGTTGATGTTGAAGTTCCTACTGCCGATCAAACTCAGGCACAGGAAGAGTGGGACACCTTTCGAAGACTTGCTCTCATTGACAATAATATTTCAGTAACTTATAACATTAGCGAAGATGGTCTAACCATGGAAGCAATTTTTAATGCTCTATCTGAAGCAGAATGGAATAACTATATGACTTCTATTCAGGCAGATGGCGGATTTGATATTATTGAAGGCTTAAAGACACGTTGCACAGAAGCTGGCATTACTATGTCATATGTTGTTAACGGCTCTGAAGTTCTTTCAATTTAATTAAAAAAACACTTGACTTTTGAAATGAAGTCTGTATAATATACAGACTTAATACTTGGAGTATATAATGAAAATTAGCAAAAACACCCTCGAAGTTCTGAAGAACTTCGCTACTATCAATTCTAATATCCTTGTACGGCAAGGAAATGTTCTTTCCACTATTAGTACTGGTAAGAACATCTTTGCCCGCGCAACGGTAGAAGATAGTTTTGATAAAGAATTTGCAATCTATGATCTAAATAGTTTGCTAGCACTTCTAACTCTAATGGAAGATACTGAAGTACAATTTGGAGACGAGTCTCTAACTGTTACTAAAGGCTCTAGTGAGTTTGAATATTTTTATGCTGATCCTGGCATTATTGTTTCCGCTCCTGACAAGACTATTGAGGTAGATAATTTTTATACCTTTGATTTGTCTTCTGAGGACTTGAATACAATTATGAAGGCAGCGGCTATTACAGGAGCACCTATGTTCAGTGTAGTAGCTAAAGACGGTAAGGTAGTACTTACTGTAGGAGATCCGAGTACACCTAAGAGTAACAGCTTTAAGCAAGTTATTGGTGATACGGATCTAACGTTTGATTGTCGTTTGTCGATTGAAAATCTAAAGGTAGTACCTGGCAGTTATTCTGTTACACTATCTACTAAGAAGTTTATGTTCTTCCAGAACAAGAAAAACGATCTTAAGTATTGGTTGGCACTCGAACGTTCATCAGAAATTGGAGGTTAATATGGATGATGGAAAATTAAGCTTTAATCTAAGACAAGTTGGTAACGGTTTGGTTTTAGAAGTATGCAAAAATGGTGACTGTGTTGAGTTTATTTTTAACAGGCACGGTAAAGCCCTTTCTGTAATGAGACAAATCTTTAATGGAGATTTAGATCCTTTTGCAGACGAAGAGTAATATAATTGTAGGCGATCCCCTCATTGGTTTACCTTTGGGGGGTTGTTGGATAAATGAAAAGCGCAAACAATTTTGGATTAATATTCCAAAAAACGCATCTCAATTTGCAATTAGAACATTAAGAAAAAAAGAAGATTGGTGGTACACTCACGAACATGGATGGATGGATAAATCCATGTCAGAAATAGTTACACATTTTTCTCAAGAAAAAGGATTCACTGGTGTAGTTATACTCAGGGAACCTTGGGAGAGATGGAAGTCGGCTACAGTACACAATTGGACAAGACAGTCAAGTGATATTTTGTCATTACAAAATTTTGTATTGCATTATAAAAATCAATCAACACTTTTTGAACAAGATGAGCATACAAATAAACAAGTATCCTTTTTAACTGGTCTAGATAAAAGCAATGCTATCTTTTTTAACCTAGATAGTCCTGACTTTGGAAAAAAGTGGACTAAGTATTTAGGATTGCGTCCTCACAAACCAACTAATGCCGTTAGCGCTCAAGCACAGCATGCAAAAGATTGGTTGGAGTATAGAAAAACTGACGTATGGGACAAATTAAGAATTTTTTATAGAGAAGATGTAAGTTTATATAATGAGGTGACTTATGAATAAAATTGAAGGTACACATATTCCTTTTTTAGAATTTCCAACTCGTATTAGAGAAGGAGAAGAAATGGTATGGCGAAATAACACCACTGAAGAACTCTTCGGAGGAAAGCGTGTTGTTCTTTTTGCTTTGCCAGGTGCGTTTACGCCGACATGTTCAACATATCAGCTACCAGGATATGATGATCTTTACAGGGATTTTATTAGCAATGGCATTGATGAAGTCTACTGCTTGTCAGTAAACGATACCTTTGTAATGAATGCTTGGGCGAAGGACCTTGGAATTAAAAATGTAAAAATGATTCCAGATGGCTCAGCACAATTTACACATGCCATGGGTATGCTTGTAGCTAAAGATAACTTAGGCTTTGGCATTCGCTCATGGAGATACGCTGCCGTTATCGATAACATGCAAGTAGAAAAAGTATTTGAGGAAGAAGGAAAGGCTTCTAATGTTGAAGGCGATCCTTATGAGGTGTCTAAACCTGAAGTAGTACTAGAGTACTGCAAAGGAGGACGTCATATTAATCTCAATCTATCAGACTCTACTGATGTTAAAGAGAAGTTTGGTGGCTAAAACAATACATGCTTTTGGAGATAGTTTTACTACTGGTTTAAACAAACCTCTAAGAGCAGAAAGATGTTATGTAAAATCCTACATAGATTGGATTGCCGATTACAATAATTGTCGACTTGTAAACCATGCAAAAGACGGTAACTGCAATCCTTCAATAGCATATGACGTCATGTCTCGTCGGTACCTCACTACCGATAAGGTAGTTATATGCTGGTCAGGACTGTTGCGCCCTTGGACTTGGGACAATGGTTTTGTTTCGCCTCCCGGGAATGCCAAAAGCGATCCCGAGGAGGCTCTTTTTATGTCTGAAATTTGTATGAGAGCTTGTGAAGACTACTTGACAAAACAAGGAGTAGACTATATAATGACTGCAGCTTTTGTTACACCGTATTATGTCAGACGTGAAAACTGGAACTGGATTGAGAACCGATCAAAAGGTAACACACTGTTAGATATTTGCAATGGTTCTTGGCTAGTTGGTGATTATAAAGATCCCGATTTCAATCATGTTGATACGGAACAAAATGAAAATTTGGAATTTTGTTTGCATCCAAATGAACGTGGACACAAACTAATTGCGGATACTTTGAACAAATATATTATGGAGTAAATTATGGATACTAAGAGTGAACAATTTTTGTGGGTAGAAAAATATCGTCCACGAAAAATTGATGATTGTGTCCTTCCAGACAGCATTAAAGATATGTTTACACAATTCTTGAACAAGGGAGAAGTACCTAATCTTCTTCTTTGTGGTTCTGCTGGTACAGGTAAAACTACAGTTGCCCGTGCTTTATGTGAGCAGTTGGGTTGTGACTACATCATTATTAACGGCTCTGATGAAGGGCGACAAATTGATACACTACGAACTAAAATTAAAGAGTTTGCTAGTGCTATTAGTTTTGAAGGTAAAACTAAGGTTGTAATTATTGACGAGGCAGACTATCTAAATAAGGATAGTGTACAACCTGCTTTGAGAGCATTTATTGAAACGTTCTCACAAAACTGTCGATTTATTTTTACATGTAACTATAAAAATCGAATCATTAGTCCCCTACATTCTAGGACTACAGTAATTGAATTTTCGTCTCATAAAAGTGACAAACAAACACTTGCTGCAGCATTTATGAGACGTATGCAAAACATTCTACAATCGGAAGGTGTGCAATATAAGGACAAAGTTCTAGCAGAACTTTTGATGAAATACTTTCCTGATTATCGTAGAGTTATAAACGAACTACAGCGTTATTCTTCTGCCGGTGTTATTGACGAAGGTATTCTCAGTAACTTTGCAGAGATTAATTCTAAAGAACTGATTGCCTCTTTGAAGGACAAAGAGTGGAAGAAGATGCGACAGTGGGTTGCTAATAATGTTGACACAGATCCGCAAGGCATCTTTAGATACATTTATGACACTCTTTTGCCTGAGGTTAGATCTGTTCCGCAGTTAGTGTTACTAATTGCTGACTATCAGTATAAGGCAGCGTTCGTGGCAGACCAAGAAATTAATCTTACAGCCTGCCTAACCGAAATTATGGCGAACGTGGAGTTTAAGTAACTGTATATGTGCAATGAATAGATGTTTCTCTTGTTGAATGAGAAACTCTTAGTGTTGGCTTTAGCCTTGTTCCATGCACATATAAATCTACTGTAGGAGATTGTAGAATTTTTTCTAACTTTTCTACAGGACAATGTAATGGCTCGTACATTTTTAGAACTTCGCCATTACGAATAAAGACTAATTTATTGTCTTTAGTGTACGCCCACTGATCGATAAAACGAGTTGGTGTGGCATTTACGGGAGTTGATATGATAACTAACATCAAAGCAGGCAATGCAGCCTTTACCACGTTGCTAAGTCTACCTTGTTTCATTAGATCGTCGAATTTTTTGAATAATTTTTTCACTTTAGCTCTCCTATATAATCTATATATTTGGTACATATATAGTATATATGTTTTTTAAATATTTGAGGTTAATATGAGCGAGAAAAATGATCAACTTTTAGTAAAAATTAATAAAGACGATAAAAAGGAGTTTATCAAAGTTTGTAAAGAACTTGACACCTCTGCAAGTCGTGAAGTTAGACATTTTATTAAAAAGTTTATTAAAGAACATAGTTAATGTGGTCGTTTGAAAAATTAAATGCGGTTCATCTTGAGTTGAGCAGTCGTTGTAATGCTGCTTGCCCAGGGTGTCCTCGTTATTTAAGAAACTCCCCCATTGTTGATCCAGATTTGCAACAAACAGATATTAGTATCGAGACATTTAAAGAATGGTTCTCTCCTACTACACTGTCTAAAATTAAAAATTGGATCATATGCGGAACACACGGCGATCCTATCACATGCAAAGATTTGGTAGAAATTTTACAGTACATCTGTGAACATAGCCCAGGACAGATACAGATTAATACAAACGGAGGCCTTCGAGGTGAGAAGTTTTTCACTGACTTAGGTAACATTTTAGCAGCAGCTACTGCTAAAGATGGCGTACAAAGAGAGGTTGTATTCTCTCTTGACGGATTAGAGGACACTAATCATCTATACAGACGTCAAGTGAAATGGGAAAAGGCATTTGCTAATTTAAAAGCATTTGCTTCAACAGGAGCTAATACAGCATGGGACTTTCTTCGTTTTGCACATAACACGCATCAAATAGAAGAAGCACGTTCCATTGCAACAAGTCTTGGTGTAGACTTTAGACTTAAAAATCCTTTTGGTGTAGACGGTATAGGTATGCCAGTGTACGACAAAAACTTTAAGTTGGACTATGTTATTAATCATTGGGAAGAAGGATACAAAGATCCTTATGAGCCGTACCCGTTAGGATACGAAGCACCATTACCAATATTAGAAGAAAGAAAAGGGTGCATTGATTGTAACTCGTTTAGAATGCACCAACCGCCACAACATGAAACACAAATGTGCGAGGTGTATATAGATCATTTAGGGCGTGTACAACCTTGTTGCTTTGTGGGTAATAAAATGTATGGTCCTGCTTATATAGAAGAAGCCACAGAGGTAAGATACGTTCAGCAAGCGATTGGAACTAGAAACAATTTGTATCACTATAGTTTACAAGAAGTGCTTGACAATGGAGCACTAGACATGTATAGTAACAGTTGGGAAAATAAAACAATCAACCAGTGCTGGATACAGTGTGGTAAAGAACAAGGTAATGATAGATTAATTGATAGTTTATTTGTTAGGGAAATAAAATGAGTAAGTATACGGTGAAAGTTGAACAAGATCCAGATACTGGGGAATTAATTTTACCTATCCCAGATAAATTGTTAGCAGAGATGGGCTGGAACGAAGGCGATGAGCTAATATGGGAAGAAACCTTGATGTGTGAAGACGACGGTGAATATCCTGGCTACAGTTTGAGGAAGAATTATGGATAATCCAGCACTAGATAAACCTTACATTACATTGATTTGTAATCCGTATGAACACGAAACATCTGTCAATACACGAGTAACGATTGATGTA
>Ga0181569_10000031_pt1 | contig 86509 bp, 97 predicted proteins | sample 101ome_19_FD_132452 | JGI IMG/M metagenome (GOLD analysis project Ga0181569, IMG submission 132452) | Coastal salt marsh microbial communities from the Groves Creek Marsh, Skidaway Island, Georgia - 101405AT metaG (megahit assembly) | ecosystem: Environmental > Aquatic > Marine > Intertidal...
GAACTTTAACATTAGCCAATAATCAAATCAGTGGTGATAATATTAATAGTGGTACTATTGATAATATTACAATTACTAATGTTAGTGGTACTAGTGCTAGCTATACCAATGCTAGTTTTAGTAATATAAATGTTTCAACTAGTTTAACAGGTATTAGTATACCAATTAATGCGAGTGGAAATGCGAGTGGATCATCACAACAGTTATTGATACCTACAAGTAGTGATTCAGGAACACTGACATTTGTTGGCGGTACAAATATAACATTAACATTGACTAATAATGGATCTGGTCCCCAAATAACTATTAATTATAGTGGTGGTGGTAAATAATAATTTAAATATATTAACATATGTATACTATAAAGATATGGAAGATATCTTAACCAAATTATTAAATGGACATTCAGAACTATCAAATAAAATACTAAATTATAAAAAACAAATAGAATTAGATGAGGCGAAATTATATCATATAAATAATAATAATATTATAGATAATTCTGTTGATATATTAAAAAAAAAGATTAATTCTATTATTAGATATCCTTATAAATTGAGAATATTTAGTCTAGATGATTTATACCATGATGATATATATACAAATCGTTTTGGTATTATATTAAGTGATATTGAACAATTATATTATCTTGATCTTATTTTCAATAATAAAGTAAATCCAGTAATAATTACTAAAGAATATGTATATTATGAGTATGACGGTTATTTAATTCAATATATTCAAACAAATGAAACATGTGATATAGAATATATAGAAATATAAAAAAAATATTATATATATATATAAATATATATATATATATATATATAAGATGAGTATAACATATTTACAACATGCTGGGGCGGCACTATCTATAGCCGGTATAATATTTAAAATTGGGCAACAATCAGAGAAACTTGAAATGTTAGGTGTTAAAGTTGAAGCTCAAGAAAATAGAGATATTAAAGAAAATGAACATATATCAGATATTAAGAATGATATGATACTATTAAAAACGGATGTATCATACATAAAACAGGATATACATGATATTAAAAATAAAATAAAATAAATTATATATATTTTATTTTATATTGAATATAATTTTAAATAGAATATGATAATAATTAATATGTAAAATATGAAATATATATCTTCTAATTTAAAATTATAATTATTGGTAGTTTCATTTCTTTCTGGTGATTCATCCCTATAACTATAATCAGTATTTAATATTTTATTTTTTTTATTTATTACAAATTCTATATTATCGGATATATTATCTGAATTATCATATAACAATATATTCTGAAGATATTTAAAATCAATATCATCATAGCTATTGTATAATGAATACAAAGCAAATAAAGTTATTTTTTCTCTATCCTTTGTGTTAACATTTAATGAATGTATCCAGTCTTTGACTGATTTATCCATATTATTTATTATTATTAATTAAATATTACATTTATTAATTCAAATTAAATATCTTCAAGGATATCAGATATATCATTATCCAAATTACTCGAAGATGTTGATGAATTATTTGTTTCATTTAAATCTTCTTTTACAAGGAAATCTTCAAGTGATGGATTTCTGTTAACTTGATCGCCCATAATATCTTCTATTATTTTTATATAATTTTGATCTAATAACTTTATATCTAATTTTTGTTTTTTAAATTTATCTTTTGGAATAGTATTACTATTATGTGATATACACATCATACAATCAGATATTGATGCCATATATACATTTTTTTCATTGAAATCTATCATTTTGGCTCCTTCACCCCTACTGCCATCATCAAATCCTGGCATTGATTTATAATAATTTTTTGTAAATAACATAGTTGCTTCGTGTATTTGTCTTTCAGCAATACATTTAATAAAAGATATATGATAATTTAGTTTTGGATAGATGAATAACATTTCAGGTGATCCAACTAAACCAACTTTTTTCTCTTTCATGAGCGAGTGATATTTTGTAAGATATGTTGAAAAATATATATCATCATCATCCATCATTGCTAATATTTTATGAGAAGCATTTTTTACTAAATAATTTCTTTTATAACCAATAGATTTTTTATTTTTATCATAATGATATTTTATTTTTATTGGACTTAATTCTTTTTTTGTATTTTCAAGAGTTTCACTAGTAAAGAAAGGTTCCGGACCATCATCATAAATGAACCATTCAATTTTAGAATGATCATATGACTGAGATTTAATATTATATTTTATTAGAGGTAAAAATCGACTCCTGTTATAAGTTGGTGTTAGAATAGATATACATTGATTCTCTCGCTTTTCTTGATTATAGTTTGATTTATTTTTATTTTTTTTTTTTTTAGGCATATATTTATATTTATATTTATATGATATCTTTTATATATTAATAATTTGAAATTTAAAATTTTATTAATAATAATAATTATAATAATGAAAGTTCATATTGAAAGATTAATAGATATTATTACGTTTCTTAAAAAACATGGATATTTATCAGAAGCTAATTATTCATCAAAAGACAATGCTACTTTTGCTTTTGATGATAAAAAGGAAAAATTTGATGTGAAAGATACAGTTGTTGATTTTAAAGATTACTTTAATAAGTTACCAAAAGATCTAAATGATAACATTATTATGATTTATAGATTAATTGGTAATCATAATATTGAACTTTATCTTGATGATTGGTGCTTCATGTCTCTTAAATCATGTATCAATAAATATAATTATTATTTAACTAGAAATCAAGATAAAATATTTGATATAGCTTATAAATATATGGGAATGGGTCATGTTAAAGTATTATCATGTGATTTACAAAATCATCTTCTATTCTATAGAAATGACGGAGGATCAAATGATTATGAACGTGAATTTAATTTAGAACAAGCAATTATTTATAAACGAGATTATGTAACAAATAGAAATTCATCTAAAAGAAGAAAAATAAATTCAAGAAATGAAACAGAATATTCATATATGATGTTTAAAGAGTTTATGAATGAAATTAGTAGATGACTATATTTTACAAAAACTTATATTAATTAATCTGTATTATCTATTTATATTTATTTTTTTTTATTATTTATTTTATTAGTTTATACAAATTTGAAATTTTTAATTGGAATAATAATTATTATAAATACTTAAATAATATAATATAATTATTATTATAAAGGAATAATAATAATTATAAATACTTAAAAAATAATATATAATATATATTATAAAAGAATAATAATCATGCCCAAAATTACTAATACTAAGTACATGTGTGCTATTTGTGATGAAGAACATAGTAAGAAGAGTGTGAATAATAATCACATAAAAAGTGAAAAGCATTTGAAAAACTGTGAAATATTGAAATTAAAGTTACAAATGAAGGAAAAAGATGATATCTTAATAGATTATCCAGAATTTTTAGATGATGTAGAAAAATTCGACAATAAATCGGATTTAATTAATACAATAATAAAAGATAAATCATCGATTAAAATACAAACGGTAATAAATAATAATTCAGATGACCATAATGATAATAATTATGATTTAAATATTGGTATAGATTCACGTGAAGAAATTAAAAATAGGATTCATAGTTTACATAACTTTTTAAGAAATAATGGTGCAGGTTATGGAATGAATGCTTTAAAAATGTTTAGTCTATTTTATGGATTAAAGAAAATTGAAGATGAAGAAAATGATTTTAAAATTTTTGATAAAACAGGATTACCAAATGAATGTAAATTTTCTGAAATAAAAAAAGATTTTAATGAAAATTCTGAATTAGCATTTAATAATTTAACAAAAGAAGATGGTATTATGAGTAATATTTATGATAATGAAAATGTATGTAAATTATTAGAATGTAATATATCAAGGCAAATTAAACCAAATACTTTAAAATATTTAATAAATCAAGTTGATGAATTATATAAAATAGAAAAGAGTCAAAATTTCCAATTAGCTGGTAAGATTTATGAATATTTTATTGGAAGAGATCAAACTGCTATTTCTGAATTAGGTGCTTATTTCACGGATAGACATATTACAACATATATTTATGACGAAGTATTGAAGCCTACATTAGATGAACATGGGCATGTAAGAGAAATGATTGATATGTTTGGTGGTTCTGGTGGTTTTACACTTGGTTATATGGATTATCTTATTAAAAATTTTAATATTAACTGGGGTGAAAATCAAAACAGAATTAGTCATTATGATATGAATGCAGATGTTGTTCAATATGCTATGTTAGAATATTTATGTTTAACTGGCGAATTTGCTAGTGAAGATTTATTTAATGATTTTAATTCATTTACAAAAGATTTTAATAAAAAATATTATTATGTTATTACTAATCCTCCTTATGGTGGAGATAGTGTAGAAAAAACTGTAAATATTCAAATAATGGATTTAATAAAAAAAGAAATAACTCAATATTTTAAAGATAACTATAAAATTAAAACTATGGCAAATCTAAAGAAAATTAAGATTACTGAAAATGAAAAAAATAAAGTAAAACAGTTTAATTATTATTCTAAAGAAATTAAAAAGTTTGAAAAGGAAGAAGCAGCAAAAAATGTATCATTAATTACTTCATCAGATCAATTACAAAATTATGGAAAAGAATTAGTTAAATATGGATTAAAACCAGAAAATTGTAAAGACAAAGAATCAGTTTCTCTTTTACTTATGATGGTAGTTTTAGAAGAAGGTGGAACAGCTGTAGGTGTATTAAAGGAAGGAGTGTTCTTTGCTCCAAAATATGCTCATGTTAGAAAAGCTCTAATTGAAAATTTTAAAGTAGAAAAAATAGTTAGTGTTGATGCCAATCAATTTGAGAATACAACCACTAAAACATCTATTATTAAATTTAGCAATACAGGAAAAACAGAAAGAATTGAGTTCTTTGATTTAACAGTAGATAAGGAAGAAAACTTTGAATTAAAAGAAAATGAAAATGGAACCTATGAAATTGACAAAATCAAAGATAGAATAACTGGTGTTAAAGAAAATTATTTAACATTTGCAAGTTATGAAGATATTGTTGAAAATGATTATACACTAAATCATAAAAAATACAATATCAAAGAAATTGTTCCTGGTGATGATTTTAAACTTTCAGAATTAGGTGATATTACTGAATTTTTACCTAAAAGTAAAAGATTAGCAAGTTTTGCTACAGAGGATGGAGAATATAGATATTATTCATCTGGGCAAAATATATTAAAGTGTAATGAAGCAGATTATAATCAAAAAAGTATAATTATCGGACACTCTGGCGATGGTTGTATATTTTTAGATAATAAATATTCCACATTACTAACTAATCATATATTAACTGCTGAGAATTTATACTTAGAATATATTTATTATTATTTAAAATCAGATTATAATAGATTTTATAAAGAATCATATGACGGCTCTACAGTTCAAAATACATCAGATAATAATATAAAAAAATTTAAAATACCAATTCCAAAATCAGAAGATAAAATAATTGAATGGGTTGATAAAATTAGTGAACCTTATAACAAAGTTATTGAAAACAAAAATAAATTAAAAGAATTAGAAGAACAAGTTAAACAAGATATTCAAAATATGATTGATTCTAATGATTGTGATGATGTTAAATTAGGTAATTTGTGTGATATTAGAAGCGGTAAACCTATAAATAAAGAAAATAGAAAAGGTACTAAATATCCTTATTATGCTTCAAATGGAATAGTAGGATTTGTAAATAATTATTTATTTAATGGTAAATTTATAATCTGTGCTCAAGATGGTTCAATCGGTGCTACATATTTAGTTAATAATAAATTTTATGCTAGTAATCATGTTTGGATATTAGATTTAAAATGTAATAATTTAATTAATTTTGTATATAATATATTGAAATACTTTACAGATTATAAAAAATTAACTGGTGGTTCAGTAATTCCAAAATTAAACAAGGATATGTTAAGTAATCTTAAAATTAAAATACCAAAAGATAAATCATTAATTGATAGTTTAAATCCAACATTTAATGAGATTGATTCATTAAATGAAGAAATACCTAAACAGGAAAAGTTATATCAGCAATATTTAAATGAGCTTAAAAGTGAAGCAATAAAGGAAGATTAACGTCTTAATCTAAATTTTCGTTTATTAATATTTAATTCATAAGTTATATTTTTAAAATCTTTATAAAAATATTCAGGTTCTGGTGGTAAATTTTTATGCACATTAACCATTTCATAATATTCTTCAATATTATTAATATTTAATTTTTTACAGAATGATCTCCATTCATTTTTATTTTTTATCCATTGAGAATAATCAATTGATAGATAATCAAACCAATTTTTCCACACACCATGAAAATGAACTGGTGGATTATCTATTTTATCTTCAAAATTATATTTTAAATAATCAGCAACAAACTTATAATTTTTAGTTTGTAATAATTTTTTATAACATTCATATTGTTTCTCTAATGATAAACCACCTTCAAATAAATTACTATTATATAATTTATAATTTAATTGAGCTGTTTTTTCTTTATCAAAATTTAATTTTACATCCTTATCATAAATCTCACAAATAGTAGATGATTTACTATTACAATTTATAACTTTAATTTTTTGTGATATATCTGAATCTTCTTTACCCATATGTTCAATAACATCTTTTAATTTTTGATTAATACCATTAATATTTGTTGGAATCATAATATATGCCTTTTTATTTGGTTGATTTTCATCTAATCTATTTGGTCGCAAACATGATTGAACAATCCTAATTACCGTACTCATATTTTCACCAATAACTACTCCATTTAATATAGGAATATCAACACCCTCGGCAAAAATCTGAACGCAGCTAATAATACCATATTTACTTTTATTAAATTTACTCATTTCACATGGTGGTTTAAGTGGGTCATCATCAAATATATTTAATTCACATTTTGTTTGACTATATAATGCTTTATTATATAAATTATCTTTAGTAACTTTTGTGAATAAATTTTTGGCAAGTAATATATCAATTACTTTTTCAACAATATCTGCTGAATTAGTTGTATTAGTATAAATTAGAATATGAGTAGTTAAACCTTCTTCAATTGATTTTAAACCGAAATAAGCAGCCATAAATAATTCAGTTTTATCATATTTTATATTATTGTAATTTGTGATAACATCAAAATCTATTTCATTCATGATATCATTTATTTCCTTACATGTATTAGTTAATGTTAATATATTATAATCTGTAATTCTTTTATTTATAATACCATAACGAGTATTTTTATGATCAATTGTTTCTCCAAAATGTTCTTTCTTTCTCATATCAAATCCATGTTTATTTTCAAAGGTTTTTTTAGTAGCAGTCATAAATAAGGTGAATACAGATTTAATATAATGAAATTTTTCAAATGTATTTTTATCTTCTTCTTTAATAGTAGATACTAAATGATGTGCTTCATCGCCTATTTTAAAGTCGAATTTAAAATTATACTCATTTGTTACTTCTAATATTTTTTTACAAGAATGATATGTAGAAATTACTATCTTAATTTTGTCACTTTTAAAATATTCATCAGTTAATAATATTTTATTATCGCTATCACTATAATAGCATATAGGTTCTATGTCTGTAAATTTTTTTATAGTTTCTCTGAATTGTAATAAAATAGAAATATAAGGAACGCAAATTAACATACTGTTAATTTCTAATTTTTCTGCTATTATTAGACTCATGATAGTTTTACCCATTCCACAACACCAAATAAAAGTAGCTATATAATCACGATATAAAATATCTAAATTATTTTCTAATTCAATTTGATGATCATATTTTTCTAGATTCTTTAATTTAAATTTAGTATCTGACGATTCTATTTTATAAATAGGCTTCATTTCAAGTGGTTCTATGTCTGTATCTTTGTATATTCTTTTTGGTTTGTCAAATACTGGATTATAATCAATACGGTAATCAACATATTCCAATAAGATATCTTCACATATTTTAATAAAATCCTGATATGATATTAATTTATTGTCTCTGTATTCCGCACCCCAACCTACACACCAATAGCGTTTCGTTTTTTCTAATATTTTACCCTCTAAAAACTTCACTTGTCTTTCATTTAATTTGGTATTGAATATAAATATACAATGATATCTAGGATCTTCAAATGTGTCAGAATAATCATACCATCTCTCTTGTAATCTCATTGACATACCAAATTTAAATGTCTTATTTTTATTAAGTACGCCATTAATTAATATATATAATCCTATCATTATATTAGTTTATTTAATATTGGTGAATTTATCTATATCAAATTATAAAAAAATATCAAATTTTAAAAAAAATATATGTGTATTATACTTTCTTCATTATTTTATCGTATCCGGGTTCTTTAGCACCATGTTATAAACCTCAATCAAATGACTCTTTTTCACTTTTTTGCTAATCCTTTCTGGCCTGCCATTAAGTTTGTAAATATACAGCTTATTTACAGGTATACGACTTTGCAAAAAGAGGACGATTTCACTCTTTCTGGCCAATGAGAGTTGTCACATCATTCCATGGCATATATACCTTATTAGGTTTTGAGTAACTCAAAATGTCTGTGTCTTTCTCAATCAATCTCAGCAAGATGTCCTCTCGTTCAGAATTTTTTATTTTATTCCAGTGAGTATGTGATATATTTTTTACTCTATTATATAGCATTTTACGCCCAACATTCTCACAATATTCATCTAATGCTTTTTTATTACATATATTTTCTGAATTCAGAATATATGTTAATGCTAAATACATATCTATATCTGTTTTTCTGTGATGATACAAAGCCACGAATTCATCGAAGTTATCAGTAACACCCATCACAAACAAGATATCTTTTATATAAAAAAACATTATATAGAGAATGGAAGACAATAGTTTGTTAATGATTTTTAATTTTAAATTAATTTGAAATTATTTAAATTATAATACTACTATATAAAATTACAGAATAATGGCTCACTCAATGGAAATTGCAGATATATCCTTAGAGCAGTTTTCAAAGTTTGTTGGAAATCGTTTTCGAAATGTTTTTGAAATTGCGAAAGAAACAGGTATTGAAGGTTTTAAGATGAAAATTGTAAAAGAGGAAGATTGGGTTGAAGCAAAATGGGATAGTGTTGAAGGCGTTGAAGACGATGTACTACTTGAAAAAGTACGAGAAAGTATTAATTCTGCTGTTACAAAATTCAAGAATACATCGAAAAAATACTTTTATAACTATTTAGTTAGTTATGATCATTCTGTAATTGGTGCGATTCTAAAAGATAAAGGAGCACATATGAAAGAATTTCGAGAAATGTTAAAAGATAAGTATAAATTAGATCGATTTCCAAAAGTAACAATTGTAAAATACGATCCAAATATGGATATTATGTATCGAGCAATTAAACTGGATGATCTATGTGTTGACATTTCTGTGAGAAAGGATGGTCAAGTTAAAATTAATCGATATGGTGATTGTATTCTATTTAAATGTATATTATCGGGTCCACAAGGAATCCGATTAAAGGAATTAGAAAAAGATATCATCAGACTAATTTCAAAGACAACTGATGAAATTAATGTTGTATCTGATGAAGAAAATTCAGATAATGAATAAAAAAAAATATTAGTTATATTATATATTATGAAAAAACAACATATAATGAATTTATTTTTTATTTTGTGTCTATTAGGTCTAGCATATTTAATGGGATTATTTGATAATTTATTATATGGTTATAATAATAATTATCCTATTTCATCCAGATATACTAATAATGCTGGTTATACAACTGGATATATGTTCAATGATCCTGAAAACAAATATAGATCAACGGATGGAATAGAATCGAATGAGCAATATTCTAATCCCAATAATATAGGTGTTGATGGTGATTTATTTGCTATGGGAAGATACCGTAATTATCAAAACCCAAATATGATAGGACTTATGAATATAATGTAAATAAAATATAAATATAATATTATGTTACTAATATGTTTATTGTGGATGTGTATTACTTATCTATTATTTAAATGTTCTAATAAAATGGATAAATATATATTATTAATTGGATTAATTGGTCAATTTATATTATTAATTGGTATTTTAACAAATAATAATTATATGATAGAACTTGCTCATATTTTATATTGGATTGTTATTATTTATGGTACCTGCTTTTTTAAAAATAAATATAATATCATATATATATTATTTAGTATAATTGTTACTATATTTACGCGTTACTATTATAATGAATGTCTATTTGTAATAGCTAATAATAATACAAAAATATATGAATATAATAACATTAATATTGAATATATATGTTCAATGCTAATAATAATAATAATAATAAGATTATTTAATCTATCTCATCAATAGTTGCTCCATTGAAATCAGGAGTTGTACCTAAATCTGGTTCTGGTTCATCTACTTTTTCTGTATCATTTTTATATAATTTACCCATTAGAGGATGAATAATATCATTCGTTTCTTTTAATTTATTATCATATTCTTCCGATGAATATTCATTAGATAACCATTCTTCGAGTTCATTTATTACAGTATTTACAGATTTAATCTCATCATCTGTTATTTTATTTTTAGTTTCATCTTTATTAATAATTTCTCTCGTTTGATAAACAATTGCTTCTAATTTATTTTTTAATTCAACCTTTTTTTTATTTTCGTCATCTTCTTCTTTATATTTTTCAGCTTCACTTACCATTTTCTCAATTTCTTCACTAGATAATCTCCCCTTATCATTTTTAATTGTTAAATTTTGTTTCTTTCCGGATCCTTTATCACACGCCTCGATATTCATAATACCATTCGCATCAACATCAAATGTTACCTCAATTTGTGGCATACCTCTTGGTGCGGGTGGAATACCTTCTAAATTAAAATTACCCAATTCGTTATTATCTTTCGTCATTGCTCGTTCCCCTTCATATACTCTAATTGTTACAGCTGGTTGATTATCTTCATATGTAGAAAATACTTGAGACTTTTTTGTTGGAATTGTTGTATTTCTTTCAATTAGTTTGGTCATAACTCCACCAGCGGTTTCAATTCCAAGAGATAATGGTGCAACATCTAATAATAGAATCTGATCAATTGATTCATCGCCACTTGTTGTTTTTCCCAAAATAGCAGCCTGTACACTAGCACCATATGCTACAGCCTCATCAGGATTAATTCCTTTATTTAATTCTTTACCATTAAAATATTCCGATAGTAGTGATTGAATTTTTGGAATCCTCGTAGAACCACCAACTAATACAATATCATCAACTGCCGATTTACTTACTCCCGAATCTTGTAATACTTTTGTTACCGGATCAATACATTTATTAAATAAATTATTACACAATGACTCGAATTTTGCTCTTGATATATTAGTAAACATATCAATACCATTATATAGTGATTCTAACTCAATCGATGCGGAACTACTTGTGGATAATGTTCTTTTCGCACGTTCACATGCTGTTTTTAGCCTTCTTAGTGACTTTTTATTATCAGATATATCAACCTTATTTTTCCGTTTAAATTCATCAATAAAATGTTTCATTAATAAATTATCAAAGTCTTCGCCACCTAAATGAGTATCTCCCGCCGTTGCTTTTACTTCAAATATACCTTCCTCTATAACTAATAATGATACATCAAATGTTCCTCCACCCAAATCAAAAATCATTACAGTCCTCTCTGATTTTGTCTTATCTAATCCATAAGCGATTGCTGCGGCAGTTGGTTCATTAATAATTCTTAGTACATTTAATCCAGCAATTGCCCCCGCATCCTTGGTTGCTTGTCTCTGAGAATCATTAAAATAAGCAGGTACAGTAATAACAGCATCTGTAACTGTATCGCCAATATATGCTTCCGCTGTCTCTTTTAATTTTGTTAATACCATAGATGAGATTTCCTCTGGTTGAAATGTTTTTTCTTCATTCTTATATTGAACCTCTATTACTGGTTTATCATTATGATTTTTAACTTTATATGCTAGATTTTTAATATCATTTTGAACAATACTATCATTATATTTTCTACCAATTAATCGTTTTGCGTCGTATACTGTATTTGTTGGATTCATATTAGCCTGATTTTTAGCTGCATCACCTACTAGTCTTTCCGTATCGTTAAATGCTACATATGATGGCGTTGTTCTATTACCTTGATCATTGGCAATAATTTCACATCGGTTATCTTTCCACCACCCAACACAACTATATGTTGTTCCTAAATCTATTCCAATAGCAACCATATTATTAAAATATATTATTCGTATATCTTTATATTTATTTTAAAAAAAAAATAGATTATAATTATATTTATTTTAATATATGTTTTGATAAGCAATTATATATAAAAATATCATTCAATTCATTATCAATAGGGAACGAGGGTCCATTTTCTGTCCACTTACATTCTATTTTATTATATGGTATAAATCTTATAATATCATCTGTATAATTTGCGCATAAAATTTTCAAATCATTTTTATAACTTCTTATCTTTCTTTGAATCTTTCTATCTGTTAGTATACTACCATTATATATTTTATTACCACAAATATATATACAGTTTTTATTTTCTTTCGGTGGATTATTATTAAATGTAGGTTTTTTTTGCTTACATTCAATATATGTCAAAAAAAGTTTATTTTTTAAATATGTTCCAATAATTATATCTGGATAATCTTGAGCGCCAGATGGTTGATGTACCACAAATGTTTTTTTATTATCTAATATATTATTTATTGAATTATTATTTGTAATATTTATATATTCAGGACAATTAACTATAATATCTGACCTTTTTTTTGGTTTGGATTTTAATTTTTTATTATTATCTGACAATATCGTTTTTAGATCATTGGGCATTATTTCTTTCGCATTAAAAAATTTCATTAGTACTTTTTTAATATATAATTCATGATTTTCTGCGGTTTTTTGTGTTTTATATCCATTCTTATTATTATTATAAGATTCAATATGATTATAAAATTCTGTTAATTTTGTCATTTTATTATAATTAAATATATTTACTATATTTCAAATTTAATATATTAATTATAAATAGTAGTAGGAATTTCAGTAGACCATACGCCCCCAGCTTGCCATGATGTATAATCACTATCTAATACACATACATTTAAATCATCATTGAATGTACAATGTGAATAATCGTCGAATAAAGTATTGCTTAATATTGTATCTATATTCTCTTCACCACTAACATTTGGAGATTTATTATATTTCTGCTTTACTCTATCTTTTAATTCTTCTGGTGTTTTACCACATCGATTAACATTACTTCCAATCCCAATACATTTAGCTTTACATTTATTATCACTCGCATTCCATGTACAATTAATATCTGCATTTCCACATTCAGTTTCATTTAAGTGATTACACAATGGTACAAACATACTATTATAGTAATACGCTGGATCCCTTCGATTAAATCTACCTACTGCTTCCTCTGATCCTGAATCCGTTTTTAAATAATAATTGCCCGGGTTAACTAAATCCGTTGAACTTTTATAATGACATGTTTCTGGTGGAGGATCCCTCCACTCACAAAATGATGCATTAGATGCTTGACTCTCATTAGCTTGCTGGTTAAATGGATATGTTTTTATCTCAGACGCATTATACCTTATACTTTTACATATATTTTCTGCTGATCCCGCATTATTAACAAGGTAATCGTATTCTATCCCAGCCTGTCCTCTACTATCAGAATTAATATATATATCTTTTAATGTATCACAGGCATTTATATTAGTTTTAAGTCCATCGTAAAATTTAGTTTGACATGCATCTACTCCTGGAAGTCTATAAAAATATCCATCAAATGATAATGTATTAATATTATTATCAGTGTCTTTAGTATTTGAAGAATTTTCAAGACAGGAGCCAGCAAACTTTTTCCATTTACAATGCCATGTATCATCATTTACTCTGTCATTATTAGTTTTATCATCATATGAATTACATTTATTCTGATCATTTTCAAAATGAGAACACATTTTTGTTTGGTCATATATTTCTTTATCTTGCTTTTCTAGTAATATTTCATTATTCATACACATTCCCCCAGATATAATATTTTCCACATCATAGTCCCCTGTTGGATCAAACCCAGTAAGTAAATTATCCCGAGCATTTTCAACCCAGAAACAATTTAATCTATTATTACATTCACTGGCATTACTTGTGCTGCAATTTTCCATACATGCTCCGTCTTGAATATATCTATAGATATCATTTCTATTGGTTCCACTAACATTTATTACATTTTTATCATCCTCAATAATTACATCTGGATTTCCATCTAGTTTAACATTTTCAAAACTTACTCCTCCTAGATATTTACTTGGATCTGCATAACATGTACCTACATCATCTTCACCAGCTTTTACTGTTTCATTGGGATTCCAACTACATCTCTTATATCCACGATTATCCACTGCATTTATACAATCTGTTTCATTCGATTGATTATTACAATTTAGAATATCATCATCCCCTGGATTTGGATAATATCTAAATGATTTCACCCAATTACAGTGATTTGTTTGATCATCCTTTGTCTTATTAGCTAAACATTCAGTTTTATTATCATATGAATTACAATATCGTCTGGTAGTTAAATAAGATGGTGGATTATATACACATTTTTTTCTCTTAGGATCATAACTATAATAACTAATAGGTTTATTGTTAACGATATGTTCAGGATTTGTATCTTCTAATAAACACGCCATTTTTTGTTTCGTCATTCCAGCTAAACATTCTTCTTTTAAATTTCTTGTTTTTCCATTTACGGTAATTTCATATTTCTTTGGATCATCTGGATCATCGGGAAACTGTAAATTACATAGTTCTGTATTTGAAGCACTTGATATAAGAGTTAGACCCCCTCCGTCATAATTTGGGCTATTTATTCTATCTAATAAATAATCATCATTTGATGTATTATTACTATATTTAAATGTATTCATATCAGTATCTAAAAAATTAACGGTTCCTGTTGGATCAGTTGTTCCTGTTGGATCAGTTGTGTTTGTTGGATCAGTTGTGTTTGTTGGATCAGTTGTTCCTGTTGGCTCAACTTCTTCTCCTTCTATAAGATAATAACTATTACATAATAATTCTATGTTATCATATAATAGTAACAAAAGAATTATTATTAGTAATATTTTTATATTCTTATCCATATATATATATATATTATAATATTATATTTTTATAATATTATACTTTTCATGATTCTTTATAATTTCACATCTGGAATAATTAGCAAGTTTTTTAGATATAGTTGTTCTATGTACTTTTAATTCTTTTGATATTTCTTCAATTGTTTTATATATTTGACAAATGTGATTATTATCACTACATACTAATACTAATAGGTATTTATAATCTGTTAACATAATAAAATATATATATATCTTTTATTTTAAATAATTTGAAATTATTCGAATATAGTTAAATTAAAAAAAATATATTAATTGTCATGGACACAATAAACGACATATTACGTAGTATTATTGAAGTTAATAAAAAGAAATCATTAAACAAACATGCGATGATGGTTCTTATTGAACAAGAAGCAAAATTTTCACAGGAAGAGGCAGTTTTACTTAAAAAATTAATGGATTATCATAAATTTAATAGTGATTCTAAACAAGATATCTTATTACAAGATGATCCGGACTCTAAACCAGATGTTGTTGATTATGTAAAAGATATAACAAAAACATCTATTTCAGATACTGTTTCTGAGACATCTACAGAAGAATTATCTGATGATGATGATGATGATAATGATGATGATGATGATGATGATAATGTATTAACTGAAGATATTCTTATGAAAAAATCAGTTGAAGAACTAAAAGAAATATATGTGACTTTTTATGGGAAAAAACCAAGAGGTAAGTCTGCTAGTAAACCAGAATGGTTAATTAGTAAAATTTTGGAAGAATCAAAAAAAAGAACGTATCCAAATAAAAGCAATAGTATAGGTAGTGATGTTGTTAAAAAATCAAGTAAAAAACAACAACAACAACAACAATCACCACCACCACCACCACCACCACCACAAGACAGTGATTTAAATAATATAGATGAAGATTTAGATCAGATTGTTTATAAAGGCAAAGAATATGATGTGACAAAAATTTCATCAGATGAAACGTGGTTATTGAATGATGGTAAACAAGTTGGTAAAATTAAAACAGTAATGGGAGAAGGTGTATTTGAAGATACAGACAATAAAAAAGTAATAATGTTAGAATGTATATTTGAAGGCGTTAAATATTATTTAGTTGATGATGAAAGCGATAAAATTAATAAACTTGTATTTAATGATAATGAAGAATACGTGGGATTGTATAATATATCTAAAGAATCAATTACATTTAGAGACAAACAATTTACAAGATATCACCATACTCATAGAAATTAATATTACAAAGTTTAGTTACTTATATATATTTTTTTTTATTTATAACATATTTTTATATTCAAAATTAATATTGATATTATAAGAATAAAAAAAATAATAATAATAGTAATTGAATATAGAAAATACGGATATAAACATTCAATGGAACTTTTAACAATAGGTTCAATAAAATGATTATTTATTAATGTTATTCTTTCTTCTTTTTTTAATTCTTCTATTAATGTTTTTAATAATTTATCAATAAGTTTTTCACTCATTTTAAATATATGTATTTAAATATATATATATTTAAACTTATAATTTGATATTATATAATATAGATATATATTATAATATCATATAATAATGGGTATAAAAGGACTTACACAATTATTAAAAAAACATTCACCTCAATGCTATGAGCATACTAAATTATTTAAATTATCTGGTGAAAAAGTAGCTATAGACGCATCATTATTTATATATCAATCACTATTAGTTTATCGAAATAATAATGATTTTATAAGAAATAATAATGGTAAAAATATTAGTCATATTATTGGTATATTAAATAAGACGGTAACATATTTGTCATATAATATAACTCCAATTTACATTTTTGATGGTATTCCACCCGATGAAAAAAATGAAGTTATTCAAGAACGAAAAGATAGATCAAATAATGCGATGGAAAAAATCAATAATGGTAATTTAAAAGATAATATTATTGAAAAATATAATAAACAATCTATTAGACTAAACAAAGAAATCATTAATGATATAAAATTACTATTACATAATATGGGAGTATCTTATATTGAATCTAATGGTGAAGCAGAGGCCTTAGCTAGTGAATTATGTAATCAAGGATTCGTTAAGTATGTTATTAGTGAAGATATGGATTGTCTACCATTCGGAGCTTGTAATTTAGTAAGAAATTGTATAGACAAATCTGTTAAGATGACTGATTCAATTACAATATTTAATCTAGAAAAAACTATTAATTTACTTGGATTGACAAATGAACAATTTATAGAATTATGTGTATTATGTGGGTGTGATTATTGTAAAAATATACCAAGGATTGGATCAATTACATCTTATAAAATTATTAAAAAATATGGTAGCATTGAAGAATATTTAAAAACTCCAAATATTAAAAATATACCAGAGGATTATGACAAAAAGTATAAAGCCGCTATTAAATTATTCAATATTTATAAAAATATAGATATATCTAAAATTGATATTAAATCGAATAATATAGATATTTCAATTTTAATTAATTACCTTATGAATGTTTGTGACTTTAATCAATATAAAACAAATAGAATTATTAATAAAATACAAAATAAATTTTAATTATATATGTATTTAATATAAATATACTTTATAATGTTAGATGTGTTAGACATATTTATTATAATAACAATATTAGCATTCATATCATTCATATCATTTTTAATATATTATTGTTATACATATAATGTCAATGGAGATATTGAGATACCCGATGTTAAATGGCCATTTATTAATATAAAAGATGAAAATGATAAAAATATAAATATGCTTTGTATACGCGGACCATTTAATAGTGATAATAATGAAAAAGAAAATATAGAATTATTTAAAAAATATATTAAACAAGGTATTAAATTTATAGGTTGTAGCAGTTATTTATCATATCCAGGTCTATGTAATAATCCTAATGGTTATTGTCACAATAATCGTAACAGAGTAGATGGTAAAGATATTGAGGATTATGTTCTTGGTTGGTGTCACTGTTTTAGAGATCCAGATAAGTATATTAAAAAAAATGTTCCTAAAATATTAATATCAGAATCTGATTTTAATTCGGATAGATTAAAACCCGATTACAATAAAGAATTAATATACGATTTCGTTACATTTCAACCATCAGATGATAATTGTGAATATGGATGGAATTCACATAATAAAAATTGGATTTTAGCTGAAAAATGTATAAAAATTATGTGTGACAAATATAACTTAAAAGGTGTTATTATTGGAAGAGGTGACTGTTCTATAAATATAAAAAATAAAAAAAATATTATAAGTACTCCTTATATAAAATATGATGATGCTATAAATTATATTAAATCTTCTAAATTTATGTTAGTAGCGAATTACGAAGATGCTTCACCTAGAACAATAACAGAAGCATTATCATTAGATAAACCTATAATTGTTAACACTAATATATTAGGTGGGTGGAAGTATGTTGTACCTGAAACAGGTTTATTTTTTGATGATAATAATTTTGAAGATAAATTAAATATTTTAATGGAAAATATAGATAAAAAAAAATACAAACCTAGAAAGCATTATATTGAAAATTATACGATTGAAAATTCTGGCAAACAGTTTAGAGATTTTTTAAAAAGTATAAATCCCGATTTATCTGAATGTAAATATGCGAAATTTCCAATATCATAATTTTATTGTTTTAATGCTAATTCATAGGCATTTTTTATGTAATTATTTACCATTTCTGCTTTTCTCGTATCTGTAGTCGTATGTGTTATTTTATCACTATCTTCTATTCCGAGTGCTCTGTTTAGTAATCTAAATTGTTCTCGTATAAATTTTTTTTGTGATTCTGTTTCTAATGAATTTGAAAGTACTTCACTAGTCACACACCCGCCTTCAGCATTTTTAATTGTTATTTTATGCATAAATGGAGATGCTTCCATAAATTTTTAATACTATAAAATATAAAAACTTATTTCAAATTATTTTTATATAAAGATATATTTACATTTATATTAAATGAATACTGAAAATATACTTGAGATAAAGACAATTCAATCATCCGCAATAAGAATATTAGTTGAAGCATTGAAAGAAATATTAACAGATACAAATATTTTATTTGATGAAACAGGGGTTAAACTTATTACTACAGATTCTACCAAATCCGTTTTAATTCATATGAAATTAGATTCAAATAAATTCGAATCTTATTATTGTGAATCTTCTGTTGTTTGTGGATTATGTATGTTGAATCTATATAAGCTAATAAAAACTATATCTAATCAAGATACACTTACATTATTTATTTCTAAAAATAATAAAAATAAATTAGGTATAATCATAAATAACAATGAAAAGAAATCACAAACTAAATATGAATTAAATCTACTAGATATTAATGAAGATTTATTAAAACCACCCCCCGTTGAATTTGAAACGGAAATATCATATCCTGCTTCAGATTTTCAAAAAATTATTAGAGATATGATTAATATTGGTACAAATGTAGATATAAAAAGTGTTGGTCAATCATTAATTCTATCATGTGAAGGTGATTTCGCAAGTCAAGAAACAATATTAAAAACATCTGATGATGGTCTTCAGTATATATCAGATAAATCTGATAATGACCTTGTTCAAGGTGAATTTTCTCTTAAATATTTATCTCTATTTACAAAGTGTACAAATATGTGTAATTTATTAAAACTATATATTAAAAATGATTATCCTTTAATCATACAGTATTCTGTTGCATCTCTCGGCTTTATTAAATTATGCTTGGCACCAAATATTAAATAATTATTTTATACCTTATATATATATATTTTATGGTTTATAGCTTACTTTATAAAAGAACATTTAATAAAAAAACTAGAGATTTTATAATTATGATTTTACCATTTGTTCTTTTACTATTATTAGTATTTTTTATAGTTAATATTTTACCAAAAATTTTTGATGGTAATGGTACTGGTAATGGTAATGGTAATGGTAATGGTAATGGTAATGATACACAATGCGAAAATAATAATACAACTTGTAATTTTGATAAGGGAAAACCGACGATTGATAATAGACCCAATTGTAAATCAACTATATATATTGAAAATAAAACAACTGAAGATTATTTACATTTATTTATTGCTAATGTAGTAAATCCGAAGGATCCAGATCCACTAGTATCTAAACAAAATCTTCTTAAAAAATGTTGGAAAAAATTAGCTGGAAAAGGGGAAGTTTACGACCCTATTGATTGGACCGGTGAGGATAGTATGGGACGCGGTGTAGCATGGGATCCGGTGGGTAGTAAAATTCTTTCAGAAGTAATAATTCCTAAAGATGAATATATTTTATTACATAATCCACTAGGTAATCATTCATATGGTGGTGGTGTATATGATGCAACTTTTCAAATAATGCCAATTAAAATTCAAAGACGACCTGAAAATACTACATTAAAAAATAATCAACCATTAGATTTAAGTATGACTGAAGCTCTGGGATGGAACGATAAAACAGGTGGTGTAGGTTATATGGATAATATTATAGGTATTCTATATCAACAGACAATCCTAGTTGAGGCAGCAGAAGATGCTGTCGCTGATGTTAGTGCTGTACAAGGAGTAAATTATAAAGTAAAGTATAGTTTAACATCAGATGACAGTATTAAGCATATTACAATGAATGCTAATCCTTGTCAAAATAATAATGCGAGTTTTACAACAAGTATTGAAACAGGATGGAAATATAAAGTAGGATGTATTAATCCAGGTTTTAATGCTTGTAATAAATTCACAAAAAAAGATTTAGAACCGGATGACATAAATGATGTTCCGACTTGTTTTTGTTATGAAGATACTCAAAATTGTTGTTTCAATAAATGTTCACATGAATTATTTAATGTACCCAAAGCTTCATATGGATGTCCACAAATGGATGGAGGCAAAACTGGAACTGATGGAGAATTTGTAAAACGATTTATTAATGATACTAATAATTTTAAAGATCCCAATCTAAAATATTATTGTAATGCTCTTCACATAGAAAGTATAACTAGCGACCCTCCAGGTGTCAAAGGAGATTTTAATATATATTGTTATGATTATGATGATACTGGAGCATCACCGTATCTTAGAACACCTTATAATATAGATTTGATAGTATATGATCTAGAAGATCCATCTGATCTAGAAGATCCATCTGATCTAGAAGATCCATCGAGTTGATTAAATGTTTTAGATCCTATATTTTTAATATAATATATATTATACTATTATGTTAAATGAAAATATATCATTAAATGAAATAAAAGACATGTACTTTAATATATTTCAAAAAAATCCCAGAGGGAGAAAGGCAAATGATAAAACATATCTTTTAAAGAAAATTAATAATGCTGTAAAAATATCATCAAGCAAATCTAAAAATTTATCCGAAAATAAAGATAAATTAAAAAATAATAAAATATTATCAGAAACATCAATAAACAACACATTACAACCATCTAATGATAAATTTGAATATATGGATGATATTTCTATAAATATGAAATTGACAAACGATTTAAAATCATTTAATACAAAAAATAATAGTGAATTAATTGATTGTAGTCATTGTAAAAAATATAAAAATTTAAATCATATAGATTTAAATAAGATCGAACTTTCAAAAATTAAAGATTCACCATGTAAAAAATTAGATAGTAATAATTACTTTGATAAAAATATGTATTTTAAGTTAACATATGATAATAGGATAGATTTTTGTGATATAAAATATATAAATGAGGGATCATATGGAAGTGTATATATGTATTCGAATAAAGGAGGTAAATATAAAATAGCAGTTAAAAAATATTTTGATAATGATGATGATGAAATAAATATTTATAAATTATTATTATCAAAGGATATAAACTGTAATATAATTAATATGAAAATAATTGAGTATAGGCCACTTATAAAGAAATATTATGTAGGAATAATGGATTATATGCATGGTTCTTTATCGGATTTAAAAGGAAAATTAGATGAGACGAATTTTTTACAAGTTATAAAAGAAATAGCTTTGTCTTTAAAATGTTTAAATGAGAATGGTCTATCATATACAGATTTAAAAACAGATAATATTTTATATAAATGTGTTGATAATAAATTAAAATTAACATTGGGTGATATTGGAAGCATATGTAGATCTGGTGATTATAATGGATGTACATGGCTACCAATAGAATACTATAAAACTGGTGGATTTCCAAAATGTAGTGAATCATCAATGGTATGGGGTCTGGGAGTAATTGTGTTAGAATTACTTAATTTTAAAGTAAAATATTTCCATTATAGTAATATTTCTAAATTTAAAGAAGATGATATTAGAAATAAACATAAAATATACATATATTACAAATATTACATTCCAATTATGACTAAATTTAAAAATTATTTTAAATTTAAAAAAAATAAATTAAATATTAATCAATTTATTTTTGGAATATTTTTTAGATCAAAAGATAGATTATCATTAGAAGATATAATTAGTTCTATACCATAAAACTTAATTTGAAATTTTTTAATATAAAATAATTTATGACGAATAACATATATTATGATGAAATTTCCAAAAAGCTTTGATTCATATAATAAAAGATACTATGGAAATATTAAACCTTCAACGACCCCAAGTAATCAATCCTTGATTAGTCTTGAAGAAACAAAAAAAAAGTTAAAAGCTATTAGACATATTAATAATAATTATGATAAACAGATTGAAAGAGCTTTAAGGGATACATCGGGTTATTCAGAAAATATGATTCAACGATTAATTAAACATAATTGTGATTTATATATTAGTATTATCAAAAATACGTTACTTAATCCAATTTAATAAGATATTTTAAATCAGAATATTTATCTATTTTGGTATTAACTATTTCTTTAAATTTTAAGTCAAAAGAGTTAAACTCTTTTTGATATATATTTTTTTTTGAACATAAATTATAAGAATCAATTATAATTTCATATAAACCAGTCCTGCTAAAACATTGATAATATAGACCACTTATCATAGATATTACAACCTTATTATTTAATATTAAATTATTTTCTTTTGAGAAATTTATTAAGTATTTTGTGAATATATTATGTCTATTATATGTAACAGCCTCTTTGTTATTTTCACATAATGAATTAAAACCTTTGGAAAATTGATTTATTATATCTATATCAGTTATATCGCTGAGTTTTAATATATTTATGTAATCTTTTAATTCAATATTAAAATTTATATTTGATAAAGACATTATTTCATCATTATCAAGGTTTTCACTTTTTAAACGATATGAACTTGCGAAATCTATTAAATATAAACTATTATTACTGTACATCATGTTACCTGGATGTAAGTCACCATGAAACCAATTGTTTTGAAATTGTATATAAAATGCTACACCATGTAATTCTAATTGTAATTGTTCACTTATAGACTCGTCTTTTTTGATATATTCCATTATAATTATATTTTCACTAAACTGAATTATTTCTGGCGCTTTTAATATTTCAGATTCATATAATCTTTTAAATTCTAATATATTATTTACTTCTTTTATTAAATTAAATTGATTAAACATTGATAATATAAATTCTTTATTATCTAATCTAATAAAATTCAAATCAAATATATCAATTATTTTAAATAACATATTGATTATATAATATTCATACAAACATACTGGATGTGTAACTTTCATTGCGTATAATTCATTTGTCATTTTTGATCTTATTTTGTATACCTGTGCTATAGATCCAGAACCTATTATATCTTCTATTGTATATATGCTATCTATATCTTCATTAAAATCCTCTAAATATACTTTTTTTGTATGTGTTATATCATGTGTATTACATTTATCATAAAAACTAAAAAATTCATTTTTTATTATGTCTACTACAGTTTCATCTAAATCATATGTTATTTGTAAAAATGGTAATAATAGTTGTAATGTTTTAATAGCAAATAATCCACAATCATTTATATTATTTTTTAATCTTATACGGTAATCAGTATCTTTAAATAATTTATTATTTTTATATAAATTATATAAATTATATAATAATTTTATATAACTAAACATTATTTATATAATATTAATTATGTTTAAATAATAATATTTAAACATAATTAATATTATTATAATTATAATGACATCATTAATTGAACATATAAAAGAATTAACTATATTTTATATTAATACTAATTATGATCATTATTTGAAACAAATTGAAAAAGATAAGTTAGATGATAAAGATATAGATGAATATGTTAATAAAACTTATTATGAAAAACGCGAAGATGCGATTACTTTCATTAAACAATCATTAAAAACTATTTTAAAAGATGAATATCCGGGTGATTCTAATGTTATGTTAATAATTAATTCAGAAACAGATCATGATAAAATTATATCTAATATTTCTTTTCATATTAAATTAAAAAACAAATAATTGTTTTAATATATGATAGACAATCATTTATCCAATTTAATTGATAGTGGAATGATAAATGTTAAAAAAACTAAAAAAAAAGAACGCAAAAGTAGAAAATCAGGTAAAAAATCATCTTCATTAAAAAGATATAAAAGAATTAAAGATAAAAAATCAATAAATAAATATAATTCACCAATAATTAAAATCAATAAAGTAGATGATACTAACAATGGTAAAAAAATAAAAGAAAATAAAATAAAAGAAAATAAAATTAAAGAAAATAAAAAGGTATTTGAATCACCTAAAAAAAAAGGTAAAAGTAAAAAAATAGATGTATCAAAAAAAACACAAAATAAAAAACGCATTATAAATAAAAAAAATGTAGAAATGATTGAATATCTTAGGAAAAAGGGAATATACGTATCTGGTAAAAATCCTAAATTATTAAAAGATATTTATATGTATTCCCTTGATGATAATATAAGAATAATAAATGAATAATTATGTAATATTACATTGAATAGAGCAAATAATGCTCCTTAAAAATATCCATATTTATTATATATTATATATTATAAATATGGATATTTTTAATATTAATGTACCTGGTAAAAATTCGCAAACAAATAGAAATATAATCAATAAAATGAATAAACTAGATGTTGATCCAATGACTCAATTATATGGCGGAAAATTACACTATCCAACCCAAATGGATAATATTTTAAATGTTGCTGTCCCCAATAATAAAAATGGTTTATTATATACTAGAGATTGTCATAATAGTAAAAAATCAGCAGGGATATCAGATATTCACTATAAATTTGATGATTATGATAGTGAAAATAAATATGATCTATCTTGTTTAGAAAATAGTGATGATATTTCTGATATGATTAATACTATAGATGATGAAGATTTAAATATACATAAAAAAGATATCTTAGAAACTGTTAAACAAATTATTATATTTGATACAACTTATTTAGATTCTATGAAAGGTAATTTTGAAGATACTATGTTATCTATTAATTTTATGAGTAGAGTAAATTCTGATGTTATTCAATCCACAATTCAACAAATAGTTTATAATAAAATGAAAAAACTTCTAGGTAAAAATATATATATTGGAAGACAGTCAAGTGAACAGTTATTTATAATAATGAGATCTATATTACTTCAACATGGAGATATGAGCATATCTGATAAACCAAGAATGATAAAACATATTAAACAATTAAATAAATTAGTCGTTGATTATAGTGTAGATAATATAATTGAAAGTATATTAAGATATAATAAATATATTTATGATAGAACTATATTACCAATTCCACAAGGTTTACCTAAAAATACTCAATATTCAGAAATGGATCCCAAAGATATGTTATCATTAGATATTGATCCTTTATCATATTATCCAGGATTTTCTAATACTAAAAAAACATATAATTTAAACACATCTATCATAAATTATGGTATATATGAATAATATAATAGAGTTATGGAAAAAAAATCCATGTAAAATATTATTTATAACTGGATTTCCATCTAGTGGAAAAACAACAATATTAAATGATATAATTAAAGATTATGAATCTATTGATATAAAAAGAATAAATAATAATTCTTATGATGAAATATTAAATATATTTTCTATTGTAAACGTTAATTCATTAATTTTGAATAATAATAAAAAAAAAGTAATTTATATAGATGATAATATTTCATCTAATATAAATATATTTAAAAAAATTTCATCATTAAAAAAACCAGTTGTAATTACTATGAGTCATCCTATATCTTCTAAATTTACAAAATATATAAATTCACAATATCATATAAAATTAGATGATTATGATTTATCTTATCTTTTTGATAATTCTTTAAAGTTTAGTAATGGATTGGAAAGTCATGAAGATACATTTTATTATAATATACATGAAGTTATCAATAAAATTATTAATAAAAATATTGAATTAAATGATATAGATAATATAATAGAAGATCACATTATTTTATATCATCTTATAGATGTCGTTGATGATTTATTATTATTGAATTCATTGTATAATATGTTTTATAACTATAATAATTATGATATTAACTATTCTTATAGTAAAATATTTTATTTAATTATTCCAATTTTACTTATTAAATCTTCAGATGTAAAAATAAAAAATGTAAAAAACTATACAAATAACATTAGTAAATTAATTATCTCTAAACAAAAAGAAAAATATTTAGAATATGATAATGTGAAATATAATAATTTTATTCAGTATATTTCACAATTGTAAATTATTAATAACATTATCTATATCTTTTATATTATCACAATCTATATTTAAAACTTTATTGTCTTTAAAATCTAAATCATTTTTTTCAGATACATGATCATTGTTTCTTATATGATCATTATAATTATTTGGATATAAATTTTTAATTCTCTCCTCTTGTAATTTTTTTGATATATTTAATTTAATAAATAACCAGTCCGATGAATCATCTAACAATCCATCTAATTCATTTTGAAATCTTAAATCATCAATTATACAATTATCATGATTTTTAACTTGTTTGAGTACGTAATTAGACCATACATCTGGATTAATCTCTCTTAATTTTGATGCTACTAATATTATTAATGAACGATCCTTCGTTTTCATATCAAATAAATCAATTGCTATATCTTTAACTTTATTACCATATGAATAAACATTATATCTTGGATGTTTATCTATAATTTTTTTAGATATATATGTTTTCCCTGAACACATCTTTCCACATATGGCGATCTTCATAATATACTTATTATTGTTATTAAATTTTTAAATTTGAAATTATTTTTTATTAAAACATAATAAATAAAATGTCTATTAGTATTCTAAAAAATTTATCTATTAAAAATATAATTATTAACCCTTGTAGCAAGAGTCCGATTAAATGTTTATGTGTTAATTATTTAGATTTTAGTAACATCAATCATTACAATATTTATAAAAAATGTTTACATAAAAATAGACAATTAATAAAAAGAGATAAAACATTTCATAAAATTAATAATTTATAATTAGATACGATTTAAATATAATTTGAAATATATTTTTTTTTAACTTTTAAATAATTTATCATAAAATTAAAAATTATGAGCAATATATTGTTACTGAAGTCTATTACAAAACACATTGGAGTATATTTACCAGAAGAAATAATTATATACATATCTGAGTTATCAGCAACTCCGATATGTAGAGCAAGTGTTAGATTAGCAAAAAAATATTTTCATTCGATTATGGAAGATATAATTAATATTAATAATATTTATACATATGATATGTATTCAACAGATGTCGCTTTACAAGATGAGTATGATTATAGAAAAACAATTTCGAAAAATTGTAGGAAGGTTAATCCATTAAAAAGAACGGATTATAATGCGTCTGAATTATATAATGACTATGATATGAGTGGTTTTGATGGACATAACATTTATTATTACTTTCATCATAAATATTTATATGATTTTGAATTAAAAGAGGAAATATTAAATCAGTTAGTATCGATTAATTGGTGTGGAATTGATATTATTAATCATTTTAGAAGAATTAATCCAATTCACTATATGTCATATCAAATCACTAAATATGGTTTACTTAATTCCGATAATAGGATTATGACAATAGAGGAGAATATGGATATAACAGATATACCAGATGTATTGGCATTGCGAACGGCTAATTATGACGATTTTAATTCTAGAGTAGCCAGATCAATTTTATATCAATCTAGGTTTGAACATGATTATATTCATTCCACTAGTCAGTTATATGAGAGTATGTTACATTTAGATAAACAGTATGTTGATAACTTTTGGAAGAATATTGCTAGTAATAAATCTAAATTATTGTGGAGACCTTTATCTGATGTTGAAAATGGAGGGGAAGTTCCAACAATCGAAGCAATATAATTTTTGAAGATAAAAAAATAATTTGAAATATAAATATTTTTTTTCTTATAGGTGGAGCCAATGCGCGTTCTATCTATGATAAACCACGACGGTTTTCCAAATATTGGATACACCCAAGATCTTGACCGGTACTATTTTCAAAAATTCTTTTAAAATTTACTTCCGGCGGTCACTACGTTATTCATTATTTGTTTTTTTTATTAATTCGGGATAATATTCTAATATATGATCATATAATTCATCTTCTATAAATTCCATATTATATTCAATATCTCCTAATGCATGACTAAAACTTTCCACATCTAACATATCCTGCCAATCAATCAATAACGATTCTAGGAATCCATTTATCATTATAAATTTATTAATCATATCTACATGTTTCCTTTGTGGTAGTTTTTTAAATTTTTCTTTTATTTTAATAATATCTTGTTTGGTTATATTCTTATTTTTTCTCATTTGTAATCCAATCTTTTCACCAATTTTATATTCATTCCATTTTACATACCATGGATAGTATATAAAGGGTCCTTTACCTTGTCCACTATCATCGAATATCATAAATTCTCTATCTGAAAATAATTCTGATAATTTCTTAAAAAATGGATTGATTTTAACCTTATGACAGTTTTTTTTGTGACACCTTCTATCATCTGCTATTATTAATGTTAAATTAGATGTCATATATATAATATATTATTATTAATTTGAAAATATTTTTTTTATATGTATTTAAAAATAGTATAATACATTATTAACAAAATGACAGAACTAGGATTTCAACTAGCTAAAGAGTTCACCGATGGTATGAAAATACCCAAGTGCTTGAAAGATTTACCACCACCTCTTGGTTGGTGGATGTCTGAAAAATATGATGGTTACAGAGCAAGAATGCACCCAACATTAGGTACATTAGTCACTAGACAAAATAAACCACTGGTTGTTCCAGACTGGTTTATCAATGCTACTAAGACTTTCAAGTATAATCCAGATGGAGAGTTACTATGTTATGACGGCGAATTATTCGCAGGTCGAGATAACTTTCAAAAAATGGGAGTTGTTCGTAGGAAAGATCCGTCTGATGAAGATTGGTTTCCTATTAAATATGTTGTTTATGATTTTCCTGAAATGGAATGTGGATTCGAGAAAAGAACTGCCGCATTAAAATTCTTCGTAGATGAAGCACATGAAAATTGGATCAAGTTTCAACAAACTAATCCAAAATTCAAAGATGTTTCATGTCCAATTGTTCTTTGCGATCAACACAAGGTTGAGTCGATTGAACAAATGAATAAATTCTATGAAGATATCATTTCAAATAAAGGTGAAGGTATTATGCTAAAACATCCAACTGCTCTCTGCGAAAAGAAGCGTTCGAGCTTCCTTTTGAAATTCAAACCAAAGTTTGATGCAGAAGGTGTTATAGTTGGATATAAAGATGGGACTGGTAAATATGATGGTATGCTTGGAGCATTCCTATGTAAGCCACTCATTAATGCTGGTAATTATCAAGTTGTTGATGATAATCCAGAACATATTTTCGCAATCTCTGGTATGAATGATGAGATTCGTGAAAATTACAAAGAAACACATCCTATAAACACTGTCGTTACGTATCAATATGCTGGCTATACAAAAGCTGGAATTCCAAGATTCGCTAACTATCTTAGAAAAAGAGATGATGTTGTTATTAAGGACAAAAGTCCTAATAAGTGTGTAGATGTAAGAAACAATATTATTAATGTATTTAATAAAATTTCTAAATATTACAAAATTAACGGCGATAGTATTAAAAGTCGTAGTTATTTAAAAGGCATCGAAGCATTAAAACTTGTAGGTGATGATATTGATCTAACCAAACAAAATATATCTAAATTAAAAGGTATTGGACCTAGCTTACTTGGTAAGATTATGGAAGTTAAAGAAACTGGAACATGTGAATTTTTAGAGAAGTTACAAAAAGATGATCCAAAAGAAATTTTCCAAAAAATATATGGAGTTGGTCCAAAAAAAGCAAATGAACTCGTTAAAATGGGTTTTAATACAATTGATGATATTGTTAAATCTGGAAAACTAGATATCTTTAATGAAAAACAATTATTGGGAATTAAGTATTATGATGATATTAATACACGTATCCCTCGTAAAGAAATTGAACAACATGAGCAATTATTAATCGATATATTTGGATCAATTGATCCAGATGGGGATTTAACTATTGCCGGATCATATAGGCGAGGTAAGTCAGATAGTGGCGATATTGATGTATTAATTAAAACTGATGATATAGCTTATTTCAAAAGATTCATTGAAGAACTATTTAGCGAAGGATATTTAACAGAGGAATTAGCAAATGGGCATAAGAAATTTATGGGATTATGTAATCTTGAATCAGATCTTCCTAATCGTAGGATTGATATTATGTATACAAAACCAGATCAATATCCATTTGCTATACTATACTTTACTGGTTCGAAAGAATTTAACCAGAAGATGAGACAACATGCTAATGAAAAAGGTTTTACATTAAATGAACATGGAATTGATGAATATAGCGAAGATCCAAATGCTATTTGTAATCCTATTGATCCAAATGATATTGATATAATTGATGAAAAAGATATCTTTGATCTATTGGAATATGATTATGTTCATCCTACAAAACGATAAATATATAATATTTAATATATTTTTTTTATTCTCTTATTAACATACTTTATCAAACAGACTTTTAGATATAGAAAACATTGGAATACTTCCTTTTTCTATAATTGTTTTATCACCCGTGTATTTTTCAAATGGTAAATTTATTATAATATTATCATTTTTATCGATATATATTTTGCTAATATTGAAGTCGTTAAATCTATTACCACTCATCCCTGGGAAGTTATATTCTATAATAACAAAAATTCTCTTTAGATCTTCACTAATTATTATACTTCTTTTACCAATTACTATTCCATCATTATACTTTTCCAATGTTCTCTCTTTATTTAGAATATCTAATTCTATCATAAGTCCGCCCATTTTCAAATTTGTATCTTTATACCTAAATTTTGGAAAATATTTTGATATACTATCTATATATTTAATACTTAGTACTCTTGAATAATAGATAAAATCGCTACTACTCCTTTCATATCCAATATTAATATTAGACATCATTGTGTAAGTTGGTAATAATGGTACGAAATTTTTTTTATCATCATTTGTTAATATATTAGAATCATATCTATTATCCTTTTTTTTAACTATTAAACCACCATAACTAAATATACCTCCTGGTGATATTCGGTATAACGTATTTGTTTCTGAATCCGTAGTCAATGATTCTAAGTTTCTTTTTAATATATCATAACATGGATCTGGATCTGGCATAATGGATTTATCTTTGAAAAAGTTATCAAATATACCTATTTTATACAATACAACTAATGTTACAATAATTAACGCAATAATACTACCAATCGTTAATACAACAATTAACCCTTTTTTGACTTTTTAATATCTAAATAATTCATATATATAATTTGAAATAATTTTTTTTAATAAAATAAATATAAATATTGAGGTTTTACTCAATGTCGCATGTAGCTCTCGGTTACTATGGTTATCGCACATGCTATAAAATGTTAGATGAACATGCTAAAACATTTTTGAATTTATCAAAGCAACTATTATGTGCTTCTATGGTGTTCGAAGAGTATATACATGATACTGACATAATTTACATATTGTCAGATATTATTGTTCAAAAAGTATATGAATATATGACAAATAATATTGTGAATATATTAAAAAACTCTTGTCCTAAGTATACTTTTAATGTATCTTGTGCGAATAATGTAAGTCAGTTTTCAAAGCCAAATTGGGGCATATCTACTGATGGATATAAGGATTTTAATAATTTTAGAAAAAAAGTAATGATATATAATAATCTAGCATTTTCATTATTTGATAATACTTGGAAGGTATATGAAAATGCGATGAAGTATCATTATATACGACTAGGTCAGATAATACATATACCCGAATATGGAAATGCGGAAATTATTTCTGTACAAAACAAGAGGTATGTCGTTCAATATATAACAGGAGAAAAGTATACATTTAAGCATCAAAAATTTGTAAATATATTAAAGCATCCAAAACAATTGCGAGATGTATATATCGATAGTCGTTTGAAGCTAATTGAATCTATTAATCTAGCTAGAGAAGAATGTATTGATGAATATTTAAATACAACACCTAGGTGTGTTTGCGGAGAAACATTTTACTATTATGACCATCATGTTAAATGCAAGAAAGGACATCGATTCGATCCAACACAGTGGAAATATCCTGGATCTGATATACCTATGATACAAGATTTAAATGTGTTTCTAAGTTATAGAAAATCGGTTTATGGTTAAACTTAACTATTTATATTTTTTATATTATAATGAATAAAACTAAAAAAAAAGAAAATTTATATTTTAAAAATTATGATTTATATAGCGATGCTAGCCCCAATGATACAATAAGAATAAAATATACCACAATCTTCGATGTAAAAAATACTATTAAAAAATTAGAAAAATTATATAAAACAAATAAATATCCACATACAAGAATATCAAAAGTCGTTAATGTTATGACCCAACGATTAAGAGTTATTAATCAAAAAGATAAAAGATATATTTTGTCTAAAAAATATTTTGAATTTTTAAAAAAAAGAACAAAAGAAAAGGATCAAAAAAAAAGAAAAAAAATGATATTTAAAATGTAAGTTTTAAATATATTTTTTTATAAATAATCTATGTAATGCTGACTTATTTTTTTCTGATATAAATTCTTCTAATGTAATAGATAGATATTTTGGTATGTATTTTGGAACAAGTTTCCCACATGGTCATAATTTGCTAAATATATTTTACGATCCAATATTTGTTTGTCTTTTGGATAATGCCATCTACCTAACAACAATGATTCATTTTTTGTTATAAAATTAATAAATCTCATATTTTTTATTACTATATATTTATATTTTTTTTATAAATTTAATTTTTTTGCTATGTCTTTCCCCTGCGTTTTCATAAAATTATATGCTTCCATAACAGATTTCTCTGTCAAATAAACTTCTTTATCCGGTGGTGTCATACTATTATACATTATTAATAAATTAATAATATGTTCAAAATGTTCTTGTGATAATTTTTCTAGCATTTATAATTATAATATATACTTTTTTTTAAATATAATTATATATATATAATAATATGAGCACAGATCAAAATAATCAAAATACCCAAGCAATAATAATTTCAAGTCATCAAAATAGAATTCAGTCATTAATAAGCTATTTAAAAGAAACAGATAAGGTATACAAGTTAGATAACGGCGCTGTAGTTTTAATTAGTATTCCTAAGAATAAAGAAATGTTTAAGGTTTCCATTGTTTATTATGGTGATCCTTCGTCTTCGAATTTAAATGAAAAAAAACCCGAAGAATTTAGTTATTATACTGATAAAGGTAATGAATTAGAATTTATTCAAAATAAAGATTTTTTAAATACCGGAATTAATAGTATATTAGGAGATGGAATATTTCTTAAAAATATATTCAATAAAGGCATTGAGTATTTCAATATATATATTATTAGACATGGTGAATGTGATCATAATTTAAGAACATATTTAATCCATAGTTTATCTGCTATTTATCCAACAAAAAGGTTTTATGATAGTAAATTAAATAATAATGGTAAAAAACAAATAGTTAATCTAGGTAATAGTGATACACTAAATATTATAGGTGAGGTAAAATCATTATTTTGCTCTGATTTAAGAAGAACCCATCAAACCATGAAGTATTTTTTAGATTCTTATAATAAAAACGAAAACAATAGTAGTAAACAAATAAATGTATGTGATAATAAATGCGGTTTGAATTTAATTTATGTTTTACCTGGTAATGATGAAATAGATGAAGACTATAGAAAAAAATCTAAATATCCAGAGGATGGTTTTACTGATGGGTTAAAACTACAGACTGCAGAAAATCGTACAATAACTGATTATGATTCATTGGATGATAATAATAGATCATATAATGATAATATTGTAGTTGATTGGACATACTACAAATTGTTATATCAAAAATATCCTCGGTCCTCTATGAGATCTCCAATATATAGTTTTAAACAAGTTGATTTCTTATTATATGCGCTTAAAATATTTATGATACAAAATGTACAACCTAGTAATACATTAGAAGATACTACTTCAGTACTATCTTCTAATATACAACCTAGTAATACATTAGAAGATAGTACTGAAGTAGTATCTTCAGGCGGTTCTAAAAAAGGTGGCTCTAAATATAAAAAAAAAATAAAAACTCATAAAAAACCAACCAAAGTAAATGTAACATACAAGAATAAAACCAAATCTATTCCCAAAAAATATATAGCCGGCTTAAAAGGAAAAGAAAAAAAAGCACAAATTAAATCTATATTTGAACAAACAGATAGGCCAAAAACAAGCGCTAAAGAAAAAAGATCAAAATGGATTATTAAATTCGAGAAAAAATATAATAAAAAAATAACTGATACATCTTGGATAAATAAAAATATTATCTCTGTTTACGGTCAAAATAAAATTTTGAATAAAGGTAGGGGAGCATATTATTCCTCTGGTAGTCGCCCCAATCAAACCCCTGATTCATGGGCTTATGCCAGATTAGCATCTGTTATTATGGATGGCCCATCTAGAAAATATGATATTAATATTTGGAACAAGCACAAGGTTAATAAATAAATTATTATAATATATAATATATAATGGAAAACCAAACAAAAACAACTGAACAAACAAATACTACTGACCCAACAAAAACAACTGAACCAACAGAAACTACTGAGCCAACAAATACTACTGAGCCAACAAATACTACTGAGCCAACAAATACTACTAAGCCAACAGAAACTACTAAGCCAACTGTAATAAATGAAGATGGCGACAATAAAGATGAAGATGGCGACAATAAAGATGAAGATGACGATGGAGTAAAAGAAGCAACATCTTTTATTTCTTTTTATTCAAACTCGGCGGGTTTATCACAAGTATGCTTTTGCATTTTTGTTGTTTACTTTTTATTGCTTATAGGTATAACCTTGTTTTCAATGAAAATTAAAACAAAAGGTCAAAAAAAATTTTGTAACTACTGTTATATATATGTTATTACACCCGCTTTTGTTATACATTTAATTGGTTCTTATATAGCATATTATAATAATGATATTGATAAATATTTATTTAATGTATATGTTATAAGATTTCCATTTAATCTCCCATTCACTAAAAAATCTAGATTTTTATTAACTTTAGATGTAATTAATTTGATTATCGCCAATACCTTTTTTGCTATGTTAGGTATATGTTTATTTATTTATTTTGTTTCAGTTATTTTTAAGGCGATTGCGAAAAGTGGGCACGAAAAAGTTGTTAATCAAGTAACTCATTCACTATTTAAAAATAATGCCACTTAAAAACAACACAAACTTTTTTTTTCTTTTTTTTTAAATTTAATCCATTCATCTATTGTATATCTATCACCCATTGATAAATTACATCTACTACATATAGCTTCTAAATTATCAATTGTTAATTTCCCCCCCTTGCTTTCAGGTATATTATGCCCTACATGAAAATCGAATACTGTTATAATATTATTACACCATGGTATATAACATTTACTTTCATATTTTTTACCAATGGTTTTTAACCAGGTTTGTTCACGTAGAGCTTTCGGTATTGTTTCTTTACGCGTCATTATATATTATTTGTTTTCGATTTTTTAAATATTATTTAATCAAATGTTACTAATATTTTATTATTTCTTTTAGTAAGTGTTTTATATGATGATACTGATAATTCTTTTCTTTTTCTTTTAACTATAGTCTTTTTTTTCATTGATATATTCATATCGTCTTCTATTGTTTTATAATTATCTATTACATAATTAATAATTCCATTAGTTATTGCCCATTTAAAAAAATTAAGCTGCCCAATAGTCGTACTAACAGTATTTTTATAATTAATCCTATTTCTTCTACAAAATGGATCAAAAAATTTTTTAGAATATGATTTTAATTGTGATTTATAACTAACATATACATTGACTAGATTAGAATTATTGTTATATTCAATATTAAACTTTTTTGAAAAGTTTGTTACAAACCAATCAATTACTCTTAAAGATATATTCGAATTTGTTAATATATCTTTTAAAATATTTAAATTATAATCATTATAATAATTATTTAAAGAATCTAATAATAAATTATTCATATTTAAAAATATTTATAAACTTGTTTTTAAATATTATTTAAAAAAAAATATGGGATGGTGGATAATATGTTATAAATGTAATGGTTCTGGATATATAAATAAAAATGAATGTAATATTTGTAGATATGAAGTCGCACCAAATATTATTTTAAGAGGACAATTATATGTAAGTGATACAATATATGAAGTTACACCTCCTTCATCTCCTCGGTAAATTAAATTCTATAACACTCATACGAAATGTATTATTAAATATAGAATTTTTTCTTATTTTGTGTAATTTATAATCTGGATGAGATATAATAAAATTAATAAATGATTGTATATCTTTTAAATAAAAAATTTTTTTTTTACTAAATCTATATTTTAAAAATTCATTTATATTGTATAGTAGTTGATTCACAGCTAAATAATATTCAACAATGTGTGTATATTTATTAATATCTATATTTTTATTATTGTTTATATAATTACATATTTTATATGATTGAATTTCTGAAATTTTTTTTTCAATAGAAACATATTTATTAAATGTATTATAATTATGATTTTCTGAATATTTACTACATATGAAACAATTTAATAATCTTGCCCATAATTCAATATATATTTCATCTATATTTATAGTTTTTATATTTACATTATATAAATTATTATAGTAATTGACTAATTTTTTATTATTTTTATATGTACCTGATAAATGAATCGAATGTAATAATTCATGTATTAATACTTTCACAGATTCTTCTTTTCTATATACAAATATATCAATCTTACTATTATAATACAGTGTAAATCCACTATTAACATGTAATGCAGTATATTTATTATTAAAAAATTTTTTATCTTCTAATTCTATTAAATGTATATTTATAACATTTTTTACACTAAATAAACTAAGAATATATGAAATTACCATAATATATTTATCTAATAACGCACTTTGTTTCTGTTTAAAATAATATTTGAAACTACAATTAATATTATTAATTTTAAATATATATGTATATATAACACTTTTAGATTTTGTTTTATTAAATAAATACTCGTCAATATATTTTGATTTCGGGATTGGATAAATACCTGTGGTTTTCGTTAATATTTCATCATTCAAATATTTAGGAAATACTATTTTATGATTTTCTAATATATCATATAGCTTTTTTAAATATGTTGAATTTATAATATTTAGATTCTTACTAAGACTATCTATATATATTTTTTGTTCCATACTTATTATATAAAATATTTAATATACCATTTATTTGCATTTTCATAATTATCATAAATTAATGAATTAATATTAGAGTTATCACTATTTATTAGATCTATTGTACTTTTAATACTATCAACCTGATTTTTAACAAATATTTTATTATAATTATATATATCCAAAATAAAATTAATAGGAATAAATATATCTAAACTATTATTATTAATAATTTTCCTTTTCAGATTATCAATTATTGAATAATATTTTTTAATATTATTAATATTAAATCCAGAACAATAAATATATTTTTCTGAATTTGATATCCTACTCGTATGTGGTTTAACAAATTCAATTGATGTATAAAACAAATTAAGAATATATATTAACCTAATTGTACTATAATTGAAGATATCAAAAAACTTTATAATAAAACACCCATTATGTTTTTGTGCCAGTAATGCAAAATATATTTCACATGTTAGTAGTTTTAATGAATCTAATTCTTGATAATTATAATTTTTAGAATAATCAATACCTCCATCGGCTGTTATTATATCACAGTTGTTACACCCCATTACATTTATCATATGTATAATATTTACTATATTGTAAATATCACCTGTTTTATTATCACCATCTAATATTGTAACATTACTATTATTTAAAATATGTTTATTCCATGATGGTATTTTTTTATCAAATGATATTAATGAATTTGCGTATATATTAGCATTTTTAGTTCTATCTAATATATTTTTTACAAACCCACCTGGTGCTTCAGCTATACATAATATCGTTTTATTTTCTAATTCTATATTTTTATCTATTGAAATTTCATGAAATTTAAAATATGATCTACTTATTGGTAATATTGATTTATTTATAAATGTTTTATGACCATCATAAACATGTTCATAACTGTTATTTATTTTTTTATAATAATCCCATATATTTGAATATTTATCTATTAATTGTTTAGATTCATATATATTATTTATTAAATCTTTGTATATTGGAAAAGATTTAATTTTTAATGTAATAACTTCATCTATTTTATTTATTTTATGGTACTTTGTCATAAATAAATAATAATTTAAAATGTTTAAACTAATTTAAATTATAATAAATATCAATTGATGGTTTTATTATCATATATATCTTTATAAATAAATATTCATATAATATAATCTTATTATATGAATTACTTATTTTGTGATTAATATTAGATACTGTGTCTATTAATTCTTTATTAACTTTAAAAGTTATATATGATTTTGATATTATTACACATACAAAATTATTAATTAATTTATCAATCATTATTTCATTTTTGAACATATGTAAAACGAATGATTTTATTTTTTTTTTAAAATTTATGAAATTATTATTTTTATATATATCATATAATATATTTATAATAGTCATTTCTTGTTTATTAAATTTTTTATTATCATTATATACAGTATCATTATGAGTTATTACAATACATTGATTTCTTATTGCATTATTAATTGAAGTTATTTTTTTAGTAATTAAAATAATTTTTGTATTAAAATTATGTTCCATTATATTTTTTATGTATAGTTGAAAATATTTTTTAGAATTATTGAAGTTATATATGTATATATAGATATATTCATTTAAAATACTACAATTAATTAATTCATTAATATAATTTTTATATGTATCTATATTATTTGAAACAATATTATAGTCAAAATAATATGAATTTTTATAATATTGATATTCAATTGGTTTATATTCTGTATTATATTCTATGTTAAGATAATTAAATAAATCAAAATTATGTGATCTTACATATAATATACAATTTTGGTGATTTTTATATTTAAAAATATTTTTTAAGTACATATTTAAAAATATTAATGATTGTTAAAGTAATTATGTATATTATATTAAATCATATAAATAAAGATGACATTTTATACGAACAAAAATCTGATAAAATCGTTTTAAAATATAAATTGAATGATTTTATTATTATTGGAATCCCTTTGAAAATAAAATACGATGAATATATTAATATTAATTGTATTACTAAATTTTTTATTTCTGATAAAACAACTTTAGATGTATTAAATATTATTGATAGTAATTATAGTTCATCTATTAAATTACTGAAATATGATAATTATCAAAAAAAATATTATATTATGTGTAAAAAAATTTGTAATAGAAAAATTAAAGACTCAATTGAATATATTTCAATTATCAAAATTTATAATAATAATTATTATAATTATATTATATAAGATGGAAACTGATTTATATTATAGATTAATTGCAAATCCGAGAAGACTTAAAAAAAATAATCTATATATTGATTATGATGAAAAACTAAGAAATATTTTAAAAATTAAATATCCTGATTATAATATTTCTAGTGAATTATTAACTAATATAAAAAATAAAATTAATGAAATCATTGTTAATAGTGAAATTAATTTGATAGTTGATGATATTATAAATAATATTGAATTATCTGAATGAATCAAGTTATCAAAAATTTAATGATACTAGAAATAATTGATGAAATTAATATACCCGAATATAATGATTATATTGAACAACAATGTCGATATTATTTATCTAATATTAATTTTAATACAGAAATTAAACCAAGATATAACAAAGGTTATATAAGTGATGAATTATTTAAAAATAAATTAAACAGGTGTGAAGCTTGTGTATATAATAATGGTTCTATTAGAAGGTGTTCTAATCATAAAAAAAATGGTAATTTATGTATGAAACATTACAATATTGAAAATAAATATGGATATTTAATTTTTGGAGATATTCATAATGATTACAGAAAAAACATAAGATACAATTCAAATAATTGTTGTGCTATTACATTTAAAAATGGTATTATTGACCAATGTTGTAAAGATAAAAAATATGGTGAATTATGTAAACATCATAATACATATAAAACAAAACATGGTATTTTAAAATATGGATCTATTATTTAATATATATATATGAACAAAAAATTAAAGTCTAAATCTTTTTCTAAAAATAGATCAAATTCCAAATCTAGGTCTAAAGCTAAATCAAAATCCAATGAGTTTAATGACATTTATATATTCCTTATCATATGAAGGGACTTTTGTAATTAATAAAAATAATATATATATATAAGAATATAATATATATATATATATATATATATAATATGAATAAACTGCTAAAAATATTTTTTTTAAATGTATTAACTAGTGCCCAAGAACTAAATAGTGTTGGTGGTCAAAGAGATGATAACAATTGTTTAATAGGTTCGGGTTATACGTGGTGTGAAAGTTCGCAAAATTGTATTAGACAATGGGAAACACCATGTGATGATAATTATAATAATTGTAATGATTGTTTAACAAGACAAAAAAATGGACAGAATATAGCATGTCCCATAAATTGTGACATTGCTATTGATCCTATGCCTCCTGTTGCTATTGATCCTATGCCTCCTGTTGCTATTCCTATGCCTCCTGTTGCTATTGATCCTATGCCATGTCCAGAAGTAATGTGTATGATGTATTGTCAATTTGGTAACAAAATTGATTCTAATGGATGTCAGATTTGTGAATGTAATGAAATTTTACCCGATCCGATTACTGATGTTGATTGTACATTAAATCAACCCAGTTGTGATGATTATACATATATTTGTCCAAAAATAACTGAAGTCACTAGTTGTAATACTGGTGGTATCTATGGTTATACTACATATTTATTATCAGTAATTGTTAAACCGAATATGAATATAAAGAATATATATGCTATATTTGGCGATAAAGAACATGTTATGTATTTACCACCCGCTTTTAATCTAGATACATCATCTAATCAGAATATAGGTGGAATCAGTAATTATATGAGTGAATTTATTCCAAATATACAGTATGATTCGTGGTTAACTATTGGCATTACAAACGGGAATATTGATAATCAAATATCATCTGTTGGTATAGATTTTGCTTCTTGGACAACCGTAAATGGTATAAATATTGATAATGGTGCTGTTTATGTAACAGATCCACAGCAAATATTAAGTAATAATGATGAGTATATAATTGGACAAATAACAACTACAACAGATAGTGATTACACCGCTATATTTAATATACAAGGGAAAACATTAGATGATACTGTTGATAGATCATGGGTTGAAAATAATGTATTATTTGAATTAAAAAGTCCGGTAGATAATATACATAATGATATACCCAATGATTGTATATCATGGTATGATGGTTGTAATACATGTAGAGTAAGTAATGGTAATATAGGCGGATGTACAAGAATGATGTGTTTTAAAGAGGATAATCCACGATGTTTACAATATTATACTTCTGGACACTAAAAAAATATTATATATATATTATATATATATTAATGGATAACAACGATTTACTAATGATTGTTTTGGCGTTTGTCTTAGGTTGTATGTGTTCAGGAATGATGAAATCGATGTGTGGAGGAAGACTAATTGAAGGTGATGAATTGGATGGTATACAATACACCGCAATATCAGTAAAACAAATAAAAGATCAATTTAATCTTTCTAATATTGATGCGCTGCAAATTTATGGAAATCTAGACAGAGATTGTAGAGGAATAACAGGTAATTTAGAAGGTAATCAACTATTATATTGTAAACCGAATACTAATTAGTAGTATATTTTTATCGTTCACAACGAATAGGTTTTAACCATTCTTCAACCTCTTCATCTCTGTCAAGTGATTCAATAAATCTTCTATCTTCTCGAATATGATCAACCCAAACGGGTTTACCATCTTTCTTTTTTATTTTTAATTGAAACACACAACTATTTCGATGAGTTTTGAATATAGATTTATAAAATTTTAATTTATTTTGAATACAATTATTTTTAATTTTAAGTAAAGCATTTTCTTTTTTTAATCTAAGTAATTCACTCATATATATTATTAATATTAATTAATGTAAAAAATAATATATCAAATTTTATAACAACATTAACTAAAATATATAACTATAATATAAATGTATAAACTAGATAAAAATACAAATAAACAATATTTATTATTTTTAATTTTATATTTATTATATCTATGTGATAACCGCATTGGATTAATATTATCTATTTATGGAATAATAACAGCATGGACATTAAAATACATAGATAATTATGAAAATGAAACTATAATTAAAGCATATTTAATACTATCTTTAGCTCTAGTAATATATTTAACTACAACAAATACAATATCAGAAGATATTTTTAATAAATTTGCGTCCCCACTACTAATGATAAATATTGTTGTTTTAATAGTTACATACAAAACTATAAATAAGAATAAAATGTATATTATTATTGCTATTTTATTTATTGTGATGACAACTCCAAAGTTTAAATATGTAAATAATCAAATAATTATGAAATCAAATATTATTAGTAAAGATTTGTGGATTATTTTACAAACAATTGTTTTGCTGGCATTTTATCTAACTAATCATTATTTTTATATGAATCCGAATATATATTTAGTATTATTTTCTTTATTGGCTCCATTGATAACACATTATATGAATAATAAATGGTTAGAGGCGAGATTATTCTTTTTGACAATTTTGATTATACATGATCAATTTTACCATTAAGTTTATCTCTATTTGGGTGTTTTACATAAAATATTTTATCAAAAAATGGTTCATTGCGTTGTTTGTAACCAATGGGTGTATTACCATTTTCCCAAGATAATCCGTCAATTGTAGTTAAAGATTCTTCTTTATAAATTTTATTATCATATTCTATATATATATCACTTCTTCCACCAAATTCATCATAACGTAATTGTTCCATAACACTCTGAATATCTTCTGCTTCTCCATAATCTTTATCTTTTGATATTCTAGTATAAAATTTATTATTATCACAAGCCTTATATATTTTTTTACTTTTTATATAACATTTAATTTTTGGAGTAGTATATGTTAATTTATATTTTATAGTATCAGTTGTAAGATTTGTATTATCCAATAATTCTACTTCAGTATTAATACCTGTTGCCATTGAATTAAAGTTACTATTAATATAAAAGTTACTACATTCTATCATTTTATCTAGTTTTTTATTATAAAAAAAACTGACAACCAACGGTCTTTTACCAGTATCATATGGATAATCTGTATAAAATAATATAAATATATTCCAATTTTCAGAATAATTCATAAACCATATATAATTAGTCATGTAATGATAGTCAGTACCAGAGTAAACATCGAACCAAGATATACAATTTTTGGTTAAAACACCATTAATTGTTATATCACTATTAGATATAACATAGGTGTCATTAATATATTCATACGGATATATATCAGATATTCCACCCATTTTAAACCATTTATTAAAATTGGGCAAATATTGTTTTAGTATTGCACAAGAACAATAATTATCTCTTGTTGTAATATATCCATCAATATATATATTTATATTATCTGTCTTGATATATACTTTCTTTTTTCTATTTTTAATATTTAGAACAACCTTATAACCTAATTTATTATTATTTATTTCACTAATGAAATCATTTCCTTTTATATAGTATTTAAATTCATTTTTATGAATGATTATATTATCAAATTCTTTTTTGTCACCAGTTATGATATCTAAATAAGTCATTGTAAAACGAAGAAAATCATCATATTTACCCGGCCTGTTTATTATAATACAATATTGTTTATTATCGACAAAAAAATGTTGGTATTCATACCAGAAATTAATTTTTGTATCATTTAAATCAATGCGTGCATCATTAAGTAATATATTATATATATTTTCATTCTGTAGCTTTTGTAAATTAGTTGCAAAATGTCCAATAATAGTAACTGGTAATGCTGCAATATCTTGTCCAACATATACCGGATAGTATAAGTATTGCATTAAATATATTATTGGAATAATTAATAATAATGAATATTTATTATTTACACGTCTATTTTTTTTTTGTTTTGCAAATATTGATAAAAATATCATTACAAATATTGTATTTTTTATAAATGAAAAAATATTAAAAGTATTAACTCCCATAAATTCTATAATAATATATTGTATTATTATAACTATTAATAATATATTTATTGTATCTCTCATATTATATATATATATATAATATATATATATATATATGACTAAAAGTAAATCGAGTGGTAAAAAGAGATCTAGCTCTAAATCAAGTGGAAGAGGTGGGGAACTAATTTTCTAATATTTTGTCTCATATGTTGCTGCTGTGTATTGCCGATATTATGTATCTTACTCACAGTATTTTCACCATGGATATTGAAACTAATTATGGGTGGAGGCGATGAGGGGGCTATAGATGATAAAGAACAGTAATAAATATTACGTACCACTAATTTTTTTTATATAGCAATCTGTGCAAATACACATATTATAATATTTGCAATATAACTTTATTTTAACTGTATCTGGTTTCCTTTTATTACACCAATCACATTTTTTATGAATTGTACACATATACTTTTATGATATATTATATTGATCTAAGATATCTTTTAATCTATTATATTTCAATGTTAATTTTTCGATGACTAATTGTTGTGCCTTAATAGTTTCTATATATTCGCTTAATTTATCATCACAATCAGAATCTGTATGTTCAATAAATATTCTACTTGTATAAATTACATTATTATTATCATCTCTTATTTTTGTTGGGAAAGACCACTGTGAATTTCCTTTAGACAAAACTATTCTTTCATTGCCTAATCTAACAAAATAACCCCCAGTAAAAAATTGTTCTTTTCCTTTACTATGGGTGATATATTTAATTCTTTGTTTTGGTTTTATATTAAATGGGGGAGTAATTTCTTCGCAATTTTCTAGTTCACTACGAATATATTCAATATATTCTTGATCCATTATATTTATATATATAAATATATATATTTAGAATTTTATATATAAATATAATGGATGAAATAAGATATAGAGAAATATTACCTATATCTTCGATTCCGCATCTGTGAATGAAATATATTTATTATTATCTTCATCATATAACGATAACCATATATTATTATAACATTCACTCATAGATAAGCATGTTATAGTATTAAATTCATCTGTAGTATTAATAATTTCTTCATGTAGTTTTTTAATATTATATCCAGGAATACTTGCGTTAATATGATGTATATGATGGTATTCAATACCAGATGTAAAAAATTTTAAAAATTGTGGTATCTGTATAAAAGAACTTCCTTTTAAACCACTATCTCTTTTATTCCATTTTTCGTTATTAGTAACATATGGAGGATTATATGTATGTTGATTATGAAATAATATCATACCTATAGTAAATGCTATCATATTACTATATATATAATGATATAAAATACCATATTTATTGATATAATATAATAATAATAATAATCCACTATTATTCAGTATAGTATCAAATAAAATTAATTTCATACTAGGTTTATGTAAATAATTAAAATATTTATAGAAGATTTCACTTCCTCTATTCATTACAAAAAATTTTAAGGATGGTATAATAGTGAAAAATATAACTGGATTCATTAATAATCTGTATATGTGCCTTTTCCATTGCATATCTCTATATTCTTTGAATGTAATATATACTGTTTCATTATAACTATGATGTAATTCATTTTCTTTATTTCCCGATGTTAAATGATGTTGATTATGTACATAATGCCAACAATATGGTGTTAAGCAAAAAATACCTAGAATTGAACCAAGAATATAATTAAGTTTTTTATTTGGTGTATAAGAATTGTGACCACAATCATGAAAAATTACAAATGTTTTAATAATCATTAAACTAACAAGGGGAATTGTTAATATACTTATATAACTATTTCTAAAGTTCCACATATAAAATAAAGAAACAGAATAAGCGAAAGTATGTTTTAATAAATCCTTACATGATTGATAATAAGTTGATTTATATTTTTTGAACAAACTCATCATTATATTTATACATATATTTATATATAAATATATATAAATGATAGAAATATTGGAAACATATCTTAAATTATCGAAAGATAAAGAATCAAGTTTAAAAGATTTTTTAGATGATAATACATTAAAACAAATTAATAAATACAAATTAGTAGATGATATCTATCTCAATGATAGTGTCGTTTTAATAAAAAAAAACACATTAAAAATAGATCACATTGGTAAAGTATATCGATCAAATAATAATAGGATATCTTTAAGAAAATCAAATGGAGTTAATATTACAGTAAATATGAATCATTATTATGTATTTGTAAAGAGGGTAAAAAATAAAAATAATGATCGAATATTTTATGAAATGTTATTGAATCATTTATAATATATTTATTATTATATATATATTTAATGACTACAGTTAATAATTATATAATTATTCTTGATGATGAAGATGAAAAAAAAGAATCTAAAATGATAGATATACTTAATATATCCGCTGTTTTAATTGGTTTATTATTGGGATATTTTGGAATGAATTATGAAAAACTTGGACCAGGTAATTTTCATAAAAGTGAAAATTTTGAACAAATGATTATTTTTGTATCGTTTATCATTGTTGGATCTGTTTCATTTTATTATTATTATTTTGAATAACTTAAAATTAAATAATTAAATAATTAAATAATTAAATAATTAAATAATTAACTAATATTATTTATATTTTAATTATAACTATATAAAAATTTGAAATTATATATATATAATTTCAATAAAATAAATAATTTAGTTATGAACGAATTAATAACTAATTTAATTGACAAATATTTCAAAACAAACAATATAATTTGTCATCAATTGAATTCATACGATGATTTAATAGATAATATTATTCCAAATATTTTAGATCAGCATTTCCCAATTGTTATTGAGTTTGATAAAAAAGAAATAAAGAAAATAGAAATTTCTTACAAAAATATTAAATATAAAGATACTAATTGTATTGAGAATAATGGAAGTGTTAGTATTATGACACCAACAATGGCAAGATTAAGAAATTATTCATATATGTTAATAATTGAACTTGATTTAATAGTTACTGTTACATCTGTATCTGAAAATGTTTTAATTAATCATAATAGTACAATTCTCAAAAATATTTTATTTGGAAAAGTTCCACTAATGGTTAATTCCACTCGTTGTATTACAAACAAGCATTGTAAAAAAGAAGATGAATGTAAATATGATTATGGTGGATACTTTATTATTAATGGAAATGAAAAAGTATTAATTAGTCAAGAAAAAATAGCATCAAATATTATACAAATTTTTGATAATAATAAATCTAATTCTAAATATAAATATATATCTGAAATAAGATCCAATGATGAATATTTATTCAATATACCCAAGGTTATATCTATCAAAATAACAAACAAAACAAATATATATAATAATAAAATCAAAATTTTGATTCCTGGTTTAAAACAAGAGATTCCTATTATTGTATTATTTAGAGCACTTGGTTTTACAAATGATAGAGAAATTATTCAGCTTATAGTTGATAATAATAGCGATAATTTAGATAAAGTTATGACTAAAATTTTACTCCCTTCTTTTGAAGATGCTAAAAATATTTATAGTGAATATGATAGCTTTGCTTACATATCTAAATACTTACAAAATACATATAATAATATAGCTAATGATTCTAAAATTAAGTATATTAAAAATATTATTATAGGCGGTTATATGCCACATATAAAAGGAATTAAAAAAAAAGGATTATTTACCGGATTAATGATAAATCGATTATTAAAATGTTTTTTGAAACTAGAAAAGATTGATGATAGAGATAGCTTTTTAAATAAAAGAATTGAAACACCTGGTGTATTAATTGGCAATTTAATTTATCAATCAACTGCCAAGATTATTAAAGATATGAAACAATTAATCATAAAAGAAGTTGACAGTAATATATTATCAATTAATAAAAAATATGAAGATATAATTAATAGTACAAATATTAACAAATTTTTAAAAAATAATTATATTGAAAATGTTTTGAAAAGTTCTATGGCAACTGGTAACTGGGGAATAAAAAATAATTCTCAAAAACAGGGAGTATCACAGGTGATTAATCGTTTATCATACCTTAGTACGATATCACACTTGAGGCGCGTTTCTACTTCAGGTGATGTTACTGGAAAGTTAATTCCACCCAGAAAATTACACCAAACATCATTCGGATATATATGTCCATCAGAGACACCGGAAGGACAGGCGGTTGGATTAGTTAAAAATTTATCCATGACCTGCGAAATTACTAATTATTGTTCATCTGATGTTATTAGAGAATATATTAAAGATATTATAATTAAATTAGAAGATATAGACATTTATACTTATAATAAACAAATAAATACTAAAATTATTATTAATGGAGATTGGGTTGGTTTTTCAGAAAATATTAAATATTTTAATGATTTCGTACATAAATTAAGAAATGATAATAAAATTCATCCACATATATCTTTTAGATATAACAATATGTCTAACATTTATTACATATATAGCGATCGAGGGAGATGTATTCGTCCATTAATAAAAAATAATGTTAAACTAGTAAATAATAATGATTGGATTGATTATATATATAATAATTCTGTTGAATACATTGATATTAACGAAATGAATAATTGTTTAGTTTCAACTAATTTATCATCTATGAATCAAGATAATACACATTCTGAAATAGATGCTTCATTAATATTAGGATGTTTGGCATCATGTATTCCTTTTGCGCATCATAATCAATCTCCTAGAAATACATATCAATCAGCAATGGGTAAGCAAGCTATAGGTATTAATATTTCTAATAATTCAATTAGATATGATACTTTCTCACATACACTATATTATCCACAAGTACCCATTGTTCATACATTAATGTCTAAACAATTACACTTAAATGAACTACCTAATGGTATTAATGCTATTATTGCTATAGCAACATATACTGGTTATAATCAAGAAGATTCAGTAATTATAAATAAAGGAGCAATCGATCGTGGATTATTTTCATCTACATTTTATAGATGTTACAAATCTGAAGAGAAAAAAAATCAATTAACTGGGGAAGAAGATATATTCTGTAAACCAAATATTTCAGAGGTACTTTTTCCAAAACCATGTAATTACAATAAATTAGGAGATGATGGTTTCGTCCCTACTAATACTTATGTAGACGATAATGATATTATTATTGGTAAGATTATGCCAACTAAACATGCTGATTATAAATATAGAGATAATAGTATAGTATTAAAAAATAATGAAAATGGATATATTGATTCAAACTATATTGATGTAAATAGCGATGGCTATAAATTTAGCAAAACAAGAATAAGAGATGAAAGAAAACCCGATATAGGTGATAAATTCTCATCTAGACATGGTCAAAAAGGCACGGTAGGTATGATATTAGCTCAAGAAGATATGCCATATTCAAAAGATGGTATCGTTCCTGATATTATTATAAATCCTCATGCTATTCCAAGTAGAATGACTATAGCTCAATTAATGGAATGTATTTTAGGTAAAGTATGTTGTTTATCTGGATATTATGGTGATGCTACAATTTTTAATAATACCAAAATAGATGATATATCTAAAAATCTTGAAAAATATAATTTTGATAAATATGGTAATGAAGTATTATATAGTGGTATAACAGGAGAACAATTGAAAACATCTATATTTATTGGACCCACTTATTATCAAAAATTAAAACATATGTCCATTGACAAAATTCATTCAAGATCTAATGGACCAATCGTTTCTATTACTAGGCAACCAGCAGAAGGTAGATCTGCTATGGGTGGATTAAGATTTGGAGAAATGGAAAGAGATTGTATGATAGCTCATGGTTCAACAAATTTCTTGAAAGAAAGATTATGTGATGTTTCTGATAAATTTACTTGTTTCGTTTGTAATAATTGTGGACTTATCACAACTGCTAATTCTCAAAAAAATATTTATGAATGTATAAATTGTAAAAATTATAGTAATTTTAATAAAATTAATATTCCATATTCTTGTAAATTATTATTTCAAGAGTTATTAACAATGTCAATAGCTCCTAGATTCATAACTAATTAAATAATTTAATTTGAAAATTATTGGTCTTTTTTTATTAAAATATTAAAATATGAGTGATATTAAAAATAAGTTTAATGTCGATGATCATGTAATAATTCTTGGATGCGAACACTTAACTTGGAAAATAACAAATACTAAAAAAAATAACGAACATAATTATATATATTCTTTAATGTTAGTAGATGGTGATTTTGAGATTGAATCGTTGCCATGGGTCCCAGAAGTATTATTATTACTAATAGTAGTTGGTGCTGATGTCTTCACCTTGGAGGATGAATCACAATCATGTATTACAGAAGTATCATTGGTTAATTAATTTATATGTATTATATTCATATATTTTTTTATTTATTATTCTGTCATCTTCAAATCTTTGATATATTTCTTCTTTTATTTTATTATCAGTATGTAAATAATTCATATATTTCATATATAATATTTGTATTATTACTATTATCATTATAATATCAGATGATGTTATATTTCTATTCTTATATAAAATATATGATATTATAAATATTATAATTATATTATTTATATTCATTATATATATAATATAATATATATATATATATTATATTATTCTTAATTTTCTATATAAACATCAATAAATGTATTATTATTACTTTTACGTATATTTTTGATTTTAATTGTTTTCTTTTGTTTATTATTTAATTTAAATTCATTTGCTATTTTTTTTTTCAATTCTTTTTCAAATCTTTTATATTTTTTTCCATTTAGGTTATCAAAAATATCAATAGACTCTTTAATTGTAAATATATATTCATAATTAGATAAATCTTTATTATTATTATTTTCATCACATGTGTAATCTTCATCATTTATATTAAATTCTTGTGAATAATTAATTACTTGATCACATCTTGCGACATCTACATTTGATGGATATTTACTAGGATCATCTATATTAAATATTTGCCTTTTATAATCTTTAAAATCTATCTCTTTATTTATATTTGAAAAGCCTGTACTATCTGTCTTACAGTTATGATCATCTTCATCTCCTAAATTATTATAATTCCATCTTCTATGTATTTTTTTACATGGTGTGTCTACTTTACAATCTTCTTTCCCTATCCATTTTCCCCAATATCCCGTACACATATTATCAATATATTTCCTATTTCTTATAGATACTTGATTTATAGATTTATCAAATGGTAGTATAAAATCATCCTTTGGCTCTGGTTCTAAATAATACTGTTCAATTGGTATCATTGATAATTTTACTTTACTGTCGTCTATATATTTTTTAACTATTTTATTTAGTCTTTCTTGAGAACTTTCTAGATATTTTTTTATCTTATCATTATTCTCATTACTTGTATATATTAGTGAATGTTTATCCCTATTATCACATACATTAATATTACTCTCTTCTTTACTTTCTTCTTCTTTTTCCGATATATTTACAAAATCGGATGTACTTATTTTATTTGTATAATATTCAATTTTAGTATTTTTATCATTACATAGAAACAATATTAAAATTAATAATATATATAATATCATATATTATATATATTATTTAAAAAAAATATTATAATATAATTAATGTATTATTCTCTTAAAAATGATGAATTAATTTTATTATATTTACTTAGATTATTACCCATTACAGATATCTGTAATAAAATTATAAAATTTAAAAATGATATCGAATATAAAGATACTATGGATTATTACTTAGATAGATATGATAATATATGTAAAGAACACTATAACACAAAAAATAACCATTATGGTAAATTTTCATATATTTTTGATAATAAAAATTATATAATTAAAAGAGATCATAGATTACATTTTTATAAATTAACTGGTATATCATATCAAGTTTTGGAACTATTATATGAATTAATTCGCATTAATAATGATAATTCCTTCGATATAAATATAGATGATAAAAAAGAATGGTTGAAATATGACGACATTTTGTATTCTGAACTATCTAAACATATTATGGTTGAAATGAAAAAAATTAATTTAAAATGGATATGACCAATAATTCTTAAATAATGGCTTCGGTTCTAATATATTCGTCCTTACATGTCTCGTTATTGTTTTTGGTTTCTTAATATCATCTTCTTCATCTTTTATTTTTTTACCTTCATGGTTGTATAATGGAATATAATGAATATTTTTACACCCATAATCCTTATTTATACCCATATTATATATTATTAATACAAACAGCAGTAATATTGAATTATTTAAAATTATATTCATATACTATTTATAAACATAATTATTCAATTGTTTCAACATCATCTCCACTATATGGTACATCCGAATTTACTTTATCCGATACTTGTTCCTCTGATAATGGCTCCTCCGATACTTGTTCCTCTGATAATGGCTCCTCTGATACTTGTTCCTCTGATACTGGCTCCTCCGATATTTTATTTTCGATCCAAGGATCCGATTCTAAATTATCAGTATTTATTTGAATTGCTTGATCATATAATGTATCGTTTGATTCTTTTGATTCTTTTGATTCTTTTGATTCTCTAACTTTTTGCATTCTTTCACTAAATAATTCATCGCGATTATTTGATTGTTTTTTATATTCACTTACTAATGTATTTAATCCTTCATCTAAGAAAACTTCATCATCTATCTTATCACCTGATGGATCCCATGGCAACCATTGTCCTACAGTTCCAATAAAAACATGGAATGATGGATCCATTTTATGTAAATATTCTGCTCTTAATTTAGCTTCATCTTGCGTCGAATATGTTCCACGAACTTTAACACCTCTAATATTTGTAATATTTTTAACTTGTTTATTAAAATCTCTATCAATTGCGTCAGAATTTTTATATTTAAAGTTCATATATTCATCATATAATTTTTCAAAATCTTTTTCTTTCGATTTTGCATATGATTGTAAAAACTTTGCTACAATAAACCCATCCTTGTCTTTAATAACATCCTCTGGCGAAACAAATGATAAACATACCCAAGATTGACTATTTATTGGTGGGTCATCTTCTAGAATAACTTGATTCTTACCCTTTGTATACAAATTACTCTGATCCATTTTATTTTATATATTTATTTTTATTTTTTTAAATATATTTAATAATATAATGATAAATAAACATAATTTTTCCAAATATATGTGTCAATTTATTTTAGTTTTTTTAGTTCATTTCAATATATGTTCTAATAAAGATAAATATAATTCATTCGTTATTGCTGGATTATCCGCTACTATTTTTGTATATTTAGATCTTTATTATCCAAGTGTTGTTGATAAAAGCAATTCTAATCATTGTGATTATTATTCTTAGAATTTATTTATTTATAATAAATATAATTTGATATTTTTTTTTATAATGATAATAATAATTCACTCGTGATGGTTCTATCATGGAAAGAATCTGTTGCATTGATAATAATTGATATTCTTAAAGATCCTAATATTTCTTTACATTTGATGAAAATACTTATGCCACTTAGGCGAGATTATTTAGATGATGAAGGTAGGATTTATAGAATTAATTTAGCAAAAACAACAAAATTATCACTTGATTATGCTAAACGAATTGATAATTTACATAAGTCAATTCGTTATTTAAAAAATGGTGTAATTACTCGTATAAAAGTAATCCCTTATGATTTTGAAATATATGAACAAACTAGTAATGATAAAGTACATATTATAAATTTACTATTAGGGGATAGTTGCGAATCTTACTTGTTTAGAAATAATTTTACAATTAAAGATTTGAATCGAGAAATATTAGATCTAGAAAATAAATTAGTAGTATATGACTATTATGATGAGGAATATCCATTAAGTTTACATATATTTGATAAAGATAATGTACATTTTTAAAGTTATTACAAATAATTTGAAATTTTTATATTTTTTTTCTATTACTTGAGCTACAACGAGCTCGGCCCACGTGTCACACGCAAGAACCAGGTACAAGGAGGTTTAGGCGGGGGTGGCGCATTAGGAGAAAGAATAGGAGCTTGCGAGAAGAGCTTGCGAGAGAGATCTTGCGAGAGGGAGCTTGCGAGAAGAGCTTGCGAGAGAGATCTTGCGAGAGGGAGCTTGCGAGAGGAGCTTGCTAGATGGAGCTTGCGAGAGGGATCTTGCGAGAGGAGATGCCATCGAGTTGGGCATATCGTGTTAAGTGCGGGGGTGCGAAGAAGCGCCCATCCAAGAAGGTCCAATGGAAGAGTGGTGGCGCGGGTGTTGAAACCCGGTCGTACATTTGCGAAGGTGGTCAGCTGGTGGGGGTTGGATTCTCACAGATTACTACTCAGGATGGCAAAGATAACCCCAAGAACATTTTCGGAACCTTGGTGAGCAATTTCATCGACGGTACGAAGAATGAATTGGGTGTACGCGAGAATAAGTTCTCGATGCGTGACTTCTTCGAGACCGGGAAAGGCGCGGACTTCTTCAAGACCGGGAAAGGCGCGGCGTGCGTCGGCAATGAACGTATAGGCGATGTCTTCGAGGAAGTTTTGAAGATCATCAGAAATGGTGGAACATATTTCGTGTTTAGCGGGAGCTTTCCCTTGGAAAAAGGACATGCGCTAGTAATCACCATATTATATATGCTGTACAAGAAAGAGCGCGAAGTGTTCCTGGAGAAGGTGCAGAGCACTTTGAACCCATGTGCGCAAGAGTTTCACCCTACGCAGATGCTGGAAGATGAAGGGGCCGTATTAGTACGGTGCTCGGCAAAACAACGCCTGACTAGGCAGTGGGCTGTGAGGGACGATTCCAAATGGCCGGAAGAGGTTTATCGTTCGATGATGAAGGGTCGGCTCACGCGACAGCCTAGCTGGTGATTCGCAAAGACAACCAAAAAAAAAGCAAAAAAAAAAAGCAAAAAAAAAATAAATGGCTCTATATTTAGGGCGAAAATAACGATCGCACTTGTCGCGGAGTTTTACCTACATAACCTGTGGGTTTTTTATTATTATATCTCATCATCTATAATTATTTCAACATATGTTACATATCTATCGGCAATAATTACACATAACAAAAGTAAAAATAATTGAAATACGAATAACAATAATTTTTTTTATTATACAAATAATTCTACTTTAATATGTTCTGTATTATCTATATTATTGTATTTTGATTTATTTATTATTTTATACTTATCTTCAAGATTTGATAAACCATTATTCTTCCAATCTTTTTTATCATCTTTTACTTTTTCTACTTTTCTCATTTCTTTTAATTGTTTACTTCTTAGAATATCTAATTTTTCTTCTAAACTATAATCCTCTAAATCAATTACTGGATATTCGCCTCTATCTATCTTAATTTTATTTTCTTCTAATCTATGATATAAAGCATCATCTTCACCACCCCAACCCCAAAAATTATTAGGATAACCATTACATTTCTTAAAGTCTTCACTATTTACTGAAATTGCTCCGCCTAAAAATGATTTATTTTTACCATCCTTATTATATCTTGTTCCTTTATTTGCTAAGTGAATTACATTCTCTGGATAAGATAAGTAAGTTTCCACTAGATTTTTTGATGGTAATAAATCTACATCTGTTAATATCGTATATGAATTATCTTTATCTTTTTTATTGGCTATTGTAAATCCTATATTTTTTAACATGCCTAAATTAAATTTAGCCATCCTGCTATTTGGTTGTTGAAATAATTCTGGCAAATCATCATAATCATTTCTATCAGATTCTTGTTCTATTATATATATATTTGTTTTAGCTCTATCTTTGAATATAATATTCATTTGATCAACAAATATTTCTAATTGCGTCTTTCTTGATCCATCTCCTGGATCTCTGTAAGCTACTACAATATTTATTTCATATTCTGACATTTTAAATTCTGGTTTAATTCTATATGATCCTAATTTACTTATCAAATTATAGAAATATGAATAAGTTCCATTATAAGATAAATATTTTTCATAAAATTCAAGACCATTCTTAGCTATTTTTTTACATTTATCATCATTTTTAATACACCATTCTATCTGATTTTCTAAATCACTTAAATCTGATTTGATTGGAACATAATGTGTATATTCTTCTAGGTATTTTTGAAACCATAGTGTATATGGACTATCCACTAATAATACAACTGAACCCATTCTAAATTCATTGCCCAATCTAAATGCTTTTACATGCCCATCTATATCTAATATATACTTGTGTCTCGATTGCTCTTCTAAATCCATAAAATTTTCTTTACCTGCCGTAAATTTAAATTTCTTCCTATCTAATATATCTAAATTGCCGTCATAAATTTTTGGTTTATTGTTCCATCCAGTTAATTTAGCATCTAATATATTCTTACCTTTTTGTAATAAATCATATGACATTTGCGCCGCTTTTAATCTCATGTTTGTTTTTGTGTCTATCCCACATCCGGTGGCCGAGCCCCTAAATACACATATGGGTTTCTTTTTATCAAAATCTAACTCAAACTTATGATCTTTATTATAATTATTTTTACATGTGTCTGGATATATTTTATCAACAATTCTCATCATATCATCCTCTGTTGGTATTGGTATATCCTCAAAATCTTTATTCCCTGATTGTGAAAGTATTGGTGTATATACTTCATGTTGATATTTCTTATCTATTTTTTCATTTTTGAATATTTGATCATAGGGTTCTTTATGATCTTTTCTTAATACTGGAAAGTCTCTTGGATTGAAAAAGAATTCAATATCATCCACTTTTTTATTTGTCTCTTTTAAATATTTAATAAATCCTAATAAAAAATGTTTAAATGGTACAATTGTTTTGTCACCCTCTTCAATATATTCTTTGTATTTATATTTCATTGCTCCATAAGAAAAGATACAGTTATTCGCATACCATTTGGACGGATCCGATATATTTTTTGATTCCGATGATAGTTTTTTTATCATTTTTGGATTGGACTTTTTTAATATTTTTGACCAGTTATTTACATAATTAATATTATTAAATGGTAAATATACATCTAATTTGTTATCTTTTATTGCTATATATACTCCTTTCTTTAGGACATCAAATATGTATTCAAAGGTATTATATGTGGTTATATAATTATTTCCAACAAATATATTTTTCTCATTTGTTTTAGACTTCGGATAAGATAACATTCTCGATTTAATATATCCGTATTTTTCAAATTGTATATTATCCCCGGCATGGAAATATAATTGATTAAATGTTTCATATAAATAATTTGTAGATATATTTTTCAGATATTCTGTATATTCTTTTGGATTATTTATATCTTGTAACTTAATCCAACTTATATCACTTATACATTCTTCGGTTTCATCTTTCTCATATACATCTTTTCTTTTACTAAATTTATCTATATCCATTATTTTATCTAAATTTGTTTTATTTATCATATCCCTAAATTCAATCTCATCTGGTAGCTTGATATCTTCTATTGTTGAATCCATTGATTGTAATAAAAATCTAGATATATTATCATTTATTGTATTTACATCTGTTACTAATCTAACTGATATCGACATAGAATATAATTCATGAATTAATAATTTCATTGAATATGGTAGTTCTATTGTACATTTCTCTTTCGTATCTTCTCCATATGACATCATACCTGTATTTTGATCAACAATAATCTCAAATTTATCTGATCTTTCCATCACACTCTCTCTTAAAAAGTTCGATGCCCCATGACACCATATCGCCCACTGTTCCATTTCTCCTATTCTTAAACCCCCCATATTCGCCCTCCCCGGTGCCGGTTGACGTACCATATATTGTAATGGACCAGTTGATCTCGAATGTACTTTATCCGCAACCATTATCTTTAATCTTTGATAATAACAGGGTCCCATAAATATTGATGTTTTTATTTGATCTCCTGTTATTCCATTATATAATACTTCATTACCTGTCTTGTTATATCCATATGATTTTAATTTGTTCATATAATTTTCAGATTCATTATTCATAAATGGTGTCGCATCTCCATAATATCCACCATTAATCGCAACCTTCCCCAATATTACTTCCAAAAAATAGTTTATTGTCATTCTACTTGGAAAAGCATGTGGATTAATTATTATATCTGGTATAATCCCATCCTTTGTATATGGCATATCCCTCTGCTGTAGTACCATACCACACATCCCCTTTTGACCATGTCTCGTAGCATATTTATCACCTATTGTTGGTATCTTCTCTTTTCTTATTCTTATTTTACATCTTCTTGAATTATTTCTATTCTTTGTAACAATTACTTTATCTACTATTCCACTCGTTCCATTTTTTACTCGTGTTGAACTTATCTTGTTAATATCTTTCCCCGAAAATGTTTTGGATTGTGTAGATTTACTTGTTAATACTGTGTTATCATCTACGTACTCATCCTCTCTTACAATTCCATTATCATCTAATTTAGAATAATCATATTTTTCATTCTTAACTATATTATTTATTAAATCTGGATTTCTAAATCTTGTCATTGTATTAGAATCATCATCCTCTTCATCCTCATAACTTCTTAAATATAATGATGTAAACATCCCTCTTTCAATCGATGATTGATTTAATATTACTGAATCCTCTTGATTATAACCAGTATATGATGCTATAGCTATTATCGCATTAATTCCATATGGTAATTTATCTATATCATTATATTTCTGATATCTATTTGTTACTAATGGTTTTTGTGGATAATATAATATATGCGAAAATGTTTCAAATCTTGAATTATATTGTGATGAATATACACCCACTGCCTGTTTCGTTTGTTGACATGAAAATGCATTTCTTGGGTATTGACTATATTCTGGAAATGGTACGTGTAATGCTACCGGACTCAATATCATTGATGAATGAATTTCACAATGTGTATATTCTTTATCTATCGAATATTTATCTTTTGCGATTAAACAATATATACTCTCAATTGAATCTATATATTCTATCGGTGCTGACGTATCTTGTAAATATTTTAATAAATCTTTTTTATCTTTTATCTTCATATATTCTTCGCGATTATAATCTAATTTATCTTTACCATACATTAATCCGTGAATACATTCATTCCAATCTTTCATACTTTCATAATCCTTTTCTATTAATTTATTCTTATTTTCTATTAGCTTATATACAGGTCGTATTATTCTTCCAGAATCCGTAAATATATATATCTCATTCGTTAATTTATTCCAACTAATTGATGTGTGATTATTTATTATACTATTCGTTTTTAATAATTTAAGTAATTCGGTTAAATATAATGGATTATCATGTATTCCTATCCAGGCTCCATTTAACATTATTTTTGTCTTGTCCATATCTTTAACCGTTATATCTTCTATAAAATACATACCTAAATCTATTAAACATTGTTTCATCATCGTTTCATCTTGATTAGTTGTAACTAAACTCATAAATGTTAAATGATTTAACAAACCCGTATTTGCTCCATCTGGTGATTCTATTGGACACACAAATCCCCATTGTGAGCCATGTAATTTTCTCGGACCAAATGTCTTTGATCCTGGTGGTAATGGTGTTACTAATCTTCTTATATGTGATGTCGTCGCTAATAATGAATTCCTATTTAAATCTTGTACTATTCCTTGTCTACCAGATATACCCGTTCCAAATACACTTCCAAATGATTTGGTTATATTATCCATTATCGTTCTATCAAATATCACGTCTTTATTATTCTTATTTATTATTTTTGTTATATCGTTGTCTGCTTTCTCAAAATTAAATTTATATTCTGTATCTATTTTTAATGATATATTCCTTTTATAATTTCCCCATAACTCACGATATAATTCTAGTAATAATGATCCCGCTAAATCAATTCTCTTGAACGCATATGAATCCCTATCTGTCTTTTTATAGACTCCAATCTGTGTCATTAATAATTTTCTTACTACATATCCCAAATATTGTGATTTCATTTTATAATCATCCTTGTAACTTGGTAAAAAATTATTAGTTAATATATCTATTACATTTATTATCTCTTTACCCTTCGTATTTATTGCTAGTAATTTAAATGCCTCTTTTTGATTATATATAGGAACACAATCTTTTTGTGATGAATATAAATATCTACCTATTAATCTTTTCAAATCATCATTATCATTCTCGTATATTATATATGAATATATCTCTTTATCATTCAATACTCCTAGTGCTCTAAATAATATAAATAATGGTACTTTAATATCTAAACCTAATATTCTCACCATTATTTTATATTCTGAATATTGAACTCCTGTTTCTTGAAATGATGTCTTTTGTACATATTGATCATCCTTTTTTACTAGTTTATTACTAAATTTATTTAATGTTATCATATTTGTTCTAGATGATTGTAATCCTTCTTTTGATTTCGTCTTTATTACCGCCTGTAATTCTATATCATCTTCCGGTGAATCATATATATATAATATATTATCAACTTTCTTCTCTTGTGATAATATTACTTTTTCCTTCCCATTAATTATAAAATATCCACCTTGGTCATATTGACATTCACCTAATTTTGATAATGTCATCTCATCTAGTTCCCTTAATAAACATTGCTTTGAATGTAACATTATCGGTATTTGGCCTATATTTATCTTCTTATAGTTCCTTACTTCAATTGATTGACCGTCTATTATATATACTATCCCAATATTACAAAATACATTCGATGCATATGTTAATCCTCTAAGTCTCGCATTATTTGGATACATATATGTTATATCTTCATCATCATCATATATTATTGGTGATGACATGTAGATATTTTCTGTTTCTGTTTTAACTATATTTCCCTTATCATCCACTATCTCTCCAAAATATATCTTTATTTCATATTTGAATTTACTCTTCTCTGCATTAATCGGCTCTTTATATAATGTTAACGGATTATCTCTTTTTATTATATGTATTATACCTGTCTTGTCTGATGATATAAATTCATCATATGAATCTATCTGATGTTGAGACTTATAATATCTATTATCTCTAAAATATGTATCTATTATATCCCATTCATTTACTGATTCTTCCATATCATTACTTGTTAAATTATACATCTGTTCTCTCTTTCTTAATTCATCTATTTCCTCTTTATTTAATTTATTATCTTCTTTCTTAACTGGCATTGGTGTTTTTTTCGCAGTTGCTTCAGATTTATCTACTTGTTCTTCCGATTTATCTATTTGTCCTTCCGATTTATCTATTTGTTTATCTACTTGTTTATCTACTTGTTTATCTACTTGTTTATCTACTTGTTTATCTACTTGTTTATCATCTTTTGTACCTCCCATAAGTATATCATCGTCTAAATCATATTCTAAATAATCTTCTAAATCATCTTCTAAATCATCTTCTAAATCATCTTCTAAATCATCTTCTAAATCTTCGTTAAAATCTTCGTTAAAATCTTTAAGTTCTGTTGATGTTATTATATCTCTAATCTTTTTTTTATTCGGATCTTCATATCCTAATGATTCTCCTATATTATTTATTATATTTGGTATGTTTATTTTATTCGTTTCTGTTTGTCGTTCTATAGATACTGTTTCTGTTGGTTGTTCTATCGATACTATATCTACTTTCTTTCTTGGAGATATATCTTGTGAATTTTCTTTCATAAATTGATCTATATCTTTATTAGATGTATCAACATCACATACTATTATTTTACGACTATCCATATATATAATTATATATTATTTATAATTTTTAAATTTAATTTGTTTAAATTTAAAATTATTTTAATTTTAAATATTAATATGGTGCATAATCAATTATTTAAAATAATACCAGATAGATCTTTTTTGCTTGACATTATTAAATTATTTGGTATTAATGATTTAGATGAAAATGTTCATTTTACTAATAATGATCTTATACATCTAAATACTGCGAGCAAATTAAATGATTATGCCCCTAAATTAAAAGAATACTATATACCTTGTAAATCTAAATTATATCTAAACAATATCAACAATAAACGAGCCATCACTATTTTAAAACAATTATTAAAAGTATTTGATTATTTTATTATCAATCGATTCAAAACTATAAATGGTAATAAAATAAAATATTATATTATTCATAAAAAATCTGAAGATATCTTCATTCCTAAAAAAAAAATATTAATTAGTTTTGATTAAATTTATGTATTCTATCTTACTCTAGATGTCGATCTTCGACGTGGTTTACCTTTTGGTTTGCCTTTCGATTTACCTTTTGGTTTACCTTTCGATTTACCTTTCGATTTACCTTTCGATTTACCTTTCGATTTACCTATTGGTTTGCCTTTTGGTTTGCCTTTGGCTATAGGTTCTGTCTGTGTACGTTGTTTAACCATAGCTAATGGATTAAATGTCTTACTTACATCTGGTATTGATGTATCACATTCTCCAACTACCTTAATTAAATTATTAATATCAGATTCCATTAAGTAAATCCAGCATTTATCATTGCTACCTTGATTACATGGCATTTTTAATGATTCTCTCCATTTGTTTTTATTCACACATAATTTATTATTCTTGTTCGTTAATATTTTTAATCCCTTCTGATATTTAATCATATTTATATATTCTCTCTTGTCTGTATCAGATAAATCGGGTATTGATGGTATCTTTTTAATTACATCATCCCATGTCTGATTTGGAGAATCCCCTATTATTTTTCTTATTTTATTCGTCTCTCTATTACTTACATACATATCATGGATTAAAATTATAATTAAACCTACAACAATAACTATTATCAATACAATCACTATCCACCAAGTATCTGATAATGTTATCCCAAAAAATGTTGATTCAGCATGGTATTGATTATCTTTTTTAGTAGGTACCTTTGTATCTTTTGTAGCTTTATCTGGTGTAGTTGTTGATCGAGGTCCAGGTGTAGTTGTTGATCGCGGTACCGTAGTTGTTCGCGATACTGTTGTTGTTACAGGTATTGATTCTCGTCTTTGATTTAGATAATTTTTTAGTTCTTGTTCTTGAAAATTTTTATAATTTAATTCTTGTTCATTTCTTTGAGCTAGATAACGTTGATAAATTAATTCATCTTTCTCTTCTATTTCTTTTTTTGTTGGGGCATAATAATCCACTGATGGAATACCTGGTACTGGTGTTTTATTAGAACGTTTCTTTTTTTTTGGTTTATTCATATATTACTTTATAATATTTAATTTTATTATTAATGATTACTTAATATTTTTTTCGCATTCAATCTTATAGTTTCTAAATATTTGGGATCATATGCCGTTTCTAAGATATCTTTTAATTCATTCTCATTCGATATTCCAAAACAATTATATTTATCTATAAATAAGTTATCTTTTTCTATCCAGTCTTTGTGTAGTATTAATACACAATCGTTATAAATTGCTTCTAAAAATGTATATTGTGTACCACCACCATCATTCGCTATAACCGATAAATCTATCATAAATGATGGACTTTTTAATATTTGATTACCATTATATAACATTGGTAATGTCTTTTCATACTTACCTTTCCAATATTTTTCAAATTCTAAGTCTTTTAATTTATGAAATACGTACAATCTATTCTCCGCACCATATATAGTTATCTTTAATTCATCTGGTAATAATTTATTTGCTTTTAATATTATATCTGTATTCTTATCAAAATCTATTCGCGATATAGATACAGCATAATTATATATGCTTGGAGCATCTGATCTTGGATATTGATAAAATGGATGATTTATTAATGTTGTATCTATATTATACTCTTTTTTTATATACTCTTGTACACTTTTACGTATCACAAATACATCAAACTTATTTAATAATTTATTATCAATTAATGGGTTTATTTTTTTTCCTGTTTTTAATTCTGTCGGATCGTGAATTACTAATTTTGTTTTTGGTGGAAATAAATGTAAATATTGATAATATTGTTTATCTATTGCCGTTATCATAATATCTTTTAGTGATAAGATATCTTCTATTTTTAAATTCTGATATTCCACACCATAACCATATTTCCTCTTCTTCTTTTCTGTTTTATTTCCTATCTTATATATATTATAATTATTCTTTATTGACATATGTGCCGTAAATGTAACCCAACCACCATATATTGGCCTCGCCATATATATTAAATTCATCTAATGTATATATATATATATATATATATGTATAATTTCTTCAAATCGTTATTCTATTTTATAATTTTATAATAGTCTTTTATTGGTTTTATCTTTTATTAATCTATTTGATGGATCTTTACTAGTTGACCATTTAGGCATCCACATATAAGGTATATTATAAACATCTTTATAGTACTTGTCATATATCATTTTATACATTTCACTCTCATTCATATTATACGTCTTCCTAGCATATTCATCTATTATATCATACCATGGCTTTTCATATGATGATACACCATCTGAAAATCCATCCTTTCTTCTCCATAAGATATCATCTGGTAATTCTTTATTAAATGCCTTTCTTAATAAATATTTTTCCATTCCATCTCTAGGCATCTTTAATGCTGGATCAATTGACATGTAATATTCCATAAATTCTTTATCAAAAAATGGTACTCTTATTTCTAATCCAGCTCCAGCGGTAGTTTTATCACCACGTAATACATCAAACATATGTACATCATTAAGTAGTCTTATACACTCTGTCTGAAATGATTCTGGATTAGGAGCATTATGAAAATATAAATATGATCCGGATGCCTCATCTGCCCCCTCACCACTTAATAATACCCGAATATCTGTATGATCTCTTATATATTCTGATACTAGTAACATCGGGACTGATGCTCTAATTGTTGTTATATCATATGATTCTATCTGCTTTATTGTTCGTTCAATCGCTTCTAACATCTCTTCATGATTTACTAATACAATCGTATGATCTGTATTCAAATATTTAGATACTATCTCAGCATTGTATATATCAGGTGATCCATTCATTCCAATTGAAAATGTCCTTACATTTTGTATCTTTTTATTCACTATACTTGTTATTATGCTACTATCTACCCCACCTGATAATAAACATCCAATCGGTCTATCGCATATAATTCGCTTATTCACCGCCTTCGTTAACTTATCTTTTATGTCTTTTATTATTTTATCTTCCGGTTCTACCATTGGTGGATATATCATATCGTAATATTTTATAGTGCTCAAATCATTCTCAATAATATCATATACTGTATATGAACCCGGTTGATAAAAATTAATATTTTTATCTATATCATATAAACATTTCATTTCTGATGATATTCCTATTTCATTCTCATTATTAAACCAATATAAACTTCTTATGCCATATGGATCATGTCCTATTATTATTTTTTTATTTATTGAATCATACATTACAAAACTAAACACTCCATCTAATCTGTTTAATAATTCATCCTCTGATAATTTATCATATAAATGTATTATTATTTCACAATCACTATTTGTTGTCAATTCTATGTTATATTCTATCGCTAATTCTTTATAATTATATATTTCTCCATTACATATTAATATTTTATTATTAATTTCCATTGGTTGATTACTTTTATCATCTAATCCATTTATTGATAATCTGTGAAACATAAAATAATAATAATTATTATCTGATATTATCTCTTTTGATTTTGTATTATCTGGACCCCTATGTACACATTTATCTCCATTTTCTTTTTGTTCTTTCTTCTCCCCTCTATTCATATAAAAAAATATACCACACATTATTCTTTATGTTTCTAATAATTATTATATATGTTTATATATTTATATGTATTTTCCCATTTTTATTATATTGTGTTATGAATATTTTTTATATAAATCTATTCATATATTAAATTTATATAATTATAATTATTTTCCAATTATATATGGCGGTATCTTATATGGTCTTAATTTATTATATCCATTATTTATCGATGATAAAAGATATTTTAGAAAAAAATTAATATATTCACCATTATTATTTATTTTACCTTCTTTATCTTTATGGAATAATAAATTTTTTTTTTGTAGTTTAGTATTCGCCAATGTTTTAGGATTAAGTCCGGCTTCCGATTCTTTATTACCATATACAGATATTGATAAAAAATGAATTATTTTACTATATGGATGTTATTAATGATTTTTTTGGATTCTCTACGATATTTATTAATATCATTATATTTCAAAATTTAAATATCAATATTAAAATCGCATTAATTATACTATGGTTTATTCCTATTTTATATTTTAAATATGGATCAAAATATTTTAATGAATGGGAAAATTTTCATATTTCATGGCATATTGTAAGTTCTGGTAGTGGATTAATAGCTTCAGAGGTTTCAAGATATTATAATATTTTAATTTAATTTATTCATAAGTTATCTTATTATTTAATGATGAATAATTCTATTTTATATCATTGGGATTTTCAATATCGCATTCGTAATGCCATTTATGATGCGCCACTAATCGCTAATAAATATTTGTAATTATTTTATAATATATATATATATGATGAAAGACGATAATTTATTATTTTTTGTTTTAGTCTTTTTTGTTGGTATGTGCTTCCGTAAAACTATGTGTAATAATGTTTTGATAGAAGGGGAAGAAACTTACACAAGAACGTGTACTAATATATATGCCTCTAGTAGTTGGGAGACTTTTCAATGTGATTACAATAATGGTGAGAAATTAAGAGCTAATCCATCTAGTATTAGATGTGATGATAATGAGTGTACAAATGAAATATGTTGTTTTAATGATGATAATGATAATGATAATGATAATGATAATGATAATGATAATGATAATGATAATGGTCAACGATTTTTTATTGGTGTAATTATCGTTATTATTGTTATTTCTCTATTAATAACTATAGCAAAGCCATGGATCGGTATTCTAATATTTACTGTATTTTTGATGGTTTTTACCGGTGTTTTTTCAGGATTGTTACAAAGCGAATCACTCGGGCTATTAAGTCTGGGTTTAGTCATTCTAGCAATTGAATTGTTTGTTGGCATGTATATAGCTTCCAAGGCGACGACGAAATTTTCCTCGCGTCGCAGCGAGTCGGCGCCCATGGTTCAAGACGCGCAGAATAAACAAATAAAAGAATTTTCATAAACAAATAAAAGAATTTGCAATCTAATCACATATACACCAATAATATTGTTGACCACAAATATCACATGTATGTGGTATCGTAATATACTCCTGTGGTTTTGTATATTCTATTCTATTCATTGTTTCTTTTAATTCTATATCTTTTTTTGTTTCTTTTAGTGAACTATACCAAATGTACGATAATATAAAAGATATCATTATTTAAATATATGATTATATATTTAAATAAATGATTAAATTTGATGTTGATATGGTTCAACGAATTAAAGTGTGTGGATTGTTTTTTCTACAATCTTATAAAATAATAACGGGTACAATGTTATCTTTATTTATCCCACAAAATTGTGATGGGCAAATTTGTACATTACAACAAAATTTAGAAAATAATGAAAGATATCATCAGATATCATTATCATGGAATACTATGACAATGATATCTTTTATCGCTCTATATATTTATGAATTAAAAAGAGAAAATTGGTCAATCAAATATCTTGATATTGATAATGATAAACCTGATAATGAACTGAAACAAGTTATTATTAAACATGAAAAACTTGATAAACATATGGATTCATTGAATCTTAGATATTATAATATTGTTAAAGTCAATTTGTTTATGAATTTTGTGAATATTGGTATCGTAATTAAAATTCTTAATAATAATTATCATAGTCAATCTACAATATCTTGTTTTATTAGTTTTACTTTACTTATATTAATGAAACTATACAATTCATTTAATGTTGCTTATCAATCTGTTAAACACGATAAAATGATGAGTGCTTATATGTCAGAATTTGTATCTTTTAATGTATTGGATAAAGATTACATTGAAACTCTTGATATTACTAAAAAAGATGATAAAGATAATACCGATGATACAAGACCTGAAGATATCATTCCAATTGTTAATAATGAATAAATTTTATATTCATATAAATCTAGGATTGATTTTTTACAACACTTATGTAATGGTCTGGAAATATAGGTTCCTCTACTCTCTTACATAAATTAGTATATTCTTTAATTTCATTATATTGAATAGGATCACACTTATTATAGAACCATGCGGTGGGATCACAACCGCTTGGGGTCCTTGGTCTTTCTACTCTTGTGATATGTTCCTCTTGTGCATCCGACTTAATATAACCGGGACTACAAGTATCACCATCTTCGTTTGTTGGCCAATACTTTGTAGTTTTAACATTTGATATACACGAATATTCTTGTGGTTCAACACCTTCTTCATCGCCAAGGTATAAATAAGTTTTTCGTACACCCCCATCGTCATAACTAGACTGATCACATCTATACAGTTCTTGATCGTTTGTTATTTCACCACTACATTCATTCGGCACTTTCATTATTTCTTCCGCAGGCGTATAATTTTCTATTGAATAATCATACCTATCTTCATCTTTCTTTTTAATTGGAATGCATTCACCATCATATTTATTAAAATGTTCTCCTTCTTTAATTATAATTTGTTCATAACCTTCAATTAATCCACCATCCATTATTTTACAGTAATATGTTCCTAGAAAAAATGCTAAAATAATTATCAATAACTCATTGTCTTTCATTATATATATATATATATATATATATTTTTAATATAAATTTGATATGAATATAAAATTAATAACTATTATATTATTATACTATGAAATCTAAATGTTATTTCTGTAAACATAAATTTAAAATGATTGATGTAGTTGTAACGTGTGATTCATGTTCTCATAATTTTTGCTTAAAACATTCTTCTAAACATTCACATAATTGTAAAGTTATTAATAAAGATAAACACAAAAAAATAATAGAAAAATATAATCCAAAAGTAGTTAAATCCAAAATTAATAAATAATTATTGTTAATTTTATTTTTTTTAATATTAATTTGAAAATGATTTAAGTCAACAATTATAATTATTAGTAACTAAACATGAGTAATAAAATTAAAAGAACTGAATTAAAAACACATATATATGAAACTCCTGACACATATGCGGGTGGCTCTGATATTATTTCAGAGAAACTTCCTGTTATGTGTGGAGAATCTATTGTGACTAAAGAAATTAATTATATTCCAGTTCTATACAATATGTTTAATGAAATATTAGTAAATGCAAGAGACCACTATGTCCGATTAAAAACAAATAAATCAGAAAATCAAGTTACTACTATTAAAGTTGACTTCAATCCAGATAATGGTGAATTGTCAATCTATAATAATGGTGAAGGTATTCTAATTGAAATTCATCCAACTGAAAAAATTTATAATCCAGAACTTGTATTTGGTCATCTTTTGACCTCTACAAATTATGATAAAAGTGAAGAAAAAATTGTTGGTGGCAAAAATGGATATGGTGCGAAAATTGTAAATATATTTTCAAATGAGTTTAATGTTGAAACATGTGATTCTGTCACAGGTCAATTATATAAACAAAAATTTACGAATAATATGGATGTTATTCATCCACCTGTAATTAAAAAGTCTAAACAAAAACCATATACAAAGATATCCTGGATTACCGATTTTAAAAGATTCGGTATTGATGGATTTTCTGATGATATGATTAATTTTATGAATAGACGTGTTTATGATATCGCAGGGGTTACTGACCCCAGTGTAAGTGTATATCTCAATGGTAACAAAATTAAAATTAAATCATTTTTAGATTATACAAAGCTATACCCCGGTTCGAATAAACTGTATATTAAGTTATCGGATCGTTGGGAATTAGCTGTTGGTGTTTCAGAAAATGATAAATTTGAACAAATATCTTTCGTCAACGGTATAGCTACCCCTAAAGGTGGTATACATGTTGATGTTATTGTAAAACAATTGATTTCTGGTATAGCATCTGCTATAAATAAGAAACATAAAAAAGATATTCCTGAAAGATATATTAAAAATTACCTCTCGGTATGTGTTAATTCAGTGATAGTTAATCCTTCATTTGATTCACAAACTAAAGAAAGACTAATTACACCTAAATCTAAATTCGGTTCTAACCCGGTGGTACTTGATAAATTTATAAAACAAATTTATGAGAATACTTCTATATTAGATAAAGTACTTAAATTCTCTGAGTTTAAGGAAAAAACAAACGATAAAAAGACTAATGGTGTGAAGGTAAATAAAATTACAGGTATTCCAAAACTTGATGATGCTAATTGGGCAGGAACTAGAAAATCTAGTGAATGTACTCTAATTTTAACAGAGGGAGATTCTGCTAAAACTATGGCAATCAGTGGACTAAGTGTTATTGGTAGAGATAAATTTGGTGTATTTCCATTAAGGGGTAAAGTACTTAATGTTAAAGACGCAACAAATAAACAAATATTTGATAATACTGAAATCACACATCTTAAAAAAATTTTAGGATTACAAAGTGATAAAGAATATACTGATACTTCAAATTTACGTTATGGTAAAATCATGATAATGACAGATCAAGATCACGATGGTTCTCATATTAAAGGACTCGTTATTAATATCTTTCATACTTTATGGCCATCACTTTTAAAACTTGATGGATTCATAACTTCTATGATAACCCCTATCGTTAAGGTTACTAAAAATAAAAAAAGTATTTCATTCTATAATCTTACTGATTATGAAGATTGGAAAAAGTCCACTACAAATTATAATAAGTGGACTTGTAAATATTATAAGGGATTGGGTACTAGTACCGCAGTCGAAGCCAGAGAATATTTTAAACTTAATAAAAATATGAAGTTTACATATGATGATTCTACTAATTTATCGATGGATTTAGCTTTCAAAAAAGATAAATCTGATGATAGAAAAACCTGGCTTTATAATTATAATAAAGAACAAACTATAGATTCAAATAGTTCTGAAACAAGTATTGATAATTTTATCAATAGAGAATTAATACATTTCTCTAATAGTGATACTAATCGATCTATCGGTTCGGTATTTGATGGATTTAAACCATCTCAGAGAAAAATATTATTCAGTTGTTTCAAACGTAAATTATATTCAGAAATTAGAGTAGCACAATTAGCTGGATATGTTAGTGAAAATGCGGCATATCATCATGGTGAAGCTTCTCTTCAGTCTACTATTATTGGTATGGCACAAACATTCGTTGGTTCTAATAATATTAATCTATTAAAACCAAATGGTCAATTCGGCTCCAGAATTATGGGAGGTGCCGACGCTGCAAGTCCTAGGTATATTCATACTGAATTAAATCCTATTGTTAAATACATATTTCCTGAGTCCGATATACCTATTCTTAATTATTTAGAAGATGATGGTTTATCTATTGAACCTAATTATTACATTCCCATTATTCCAATGGTACTTGTAAATGGTATGGTCGGCATCGGAACTGGATTTAGTACGAATATCCCTCAATTTAATCCAATTGATATTATTGAAAATATTAAAAATAAATTAAAAGATAAACCATATTTTGATATCTTACCTTGGTATAAAAACTTTAAAGGTAAAATATATAATGTTAATAGTAATAAATTTATAACATATGGTGTTTATAATATTATCGATAATAATACAATTGAAATAACTGAGTTACCCATTGGAACATGGACACAAAATTATAAAACATTTTTAGATAGTCTTATTTACAATAAACAGGCACCTAAAAAATCTCAGTGTATTGTATCATATGAAGATCATTCTACTGATACAAATATATTGTTTCGCATAAAATTAGTAGATACTAATTTAGATATAGATAAGGTATTTAAATTAACTAGCACTAAAACAGTGACTAATATGCATCTGTACGATTCTAATGATAAAATTAAAAAATACAATTCTATCAATGAAATTATGGATGATCATTATTCTGCTAGAATTAAATTATATGATACTAGAAAACAATATATTCTTAATTCATTAAATAAATCAATTGAATTACATACACTAAAAATGAAGTTTATAACATTAGTTATTCAAGATGATATTATTATCTATAAAAATAAAAAAGAAAATATTATTAATAAACTAATTGAATACGAGTTTCCATTAGTTGATAATAATTATAATTATCTTCTTAATTTACCAATTACTCAATTTACTCAAGAAAAAATAAGTGACTTACAATCTATTATTGACAAGTTAAATGATGAATTTACTACTTTATCAAATAAAAATATTAAAGATATTTGGTTTGATGAATTAAATGAGTTGTTTGATTATTTATAGTACTTTAAAATATAATTAATAATTTATATATTTTTTTTATAATTACTAATATAACTATATGGATATAATATTAATTATTATTATTATATTTTTATTAATTTGTAATATTTGTAAGCACAATAATTTAATAGAAGGTTATTCAATGAATATATTTACTGGTTCTACTAATACACCTGAACCTAATACACCTGAATCTAATACACCCGAGTCGAATAAGTGTGATACTAATGATAAGTTCCTGTCTTGGTATATTAATGCATCAAATAAATGTAATTTAAGTGATAATTATTGCTCTGCTAGTTGCGCCGAAATATTTAATAATAAAGATCTATCTAATAATTGTTATAATCATCTTTATTATAATGAACCAATCAAAATTAATGATAACACTTTTTCATATACAGAATTAACTCAATTATATAATGCATCAAATATATGTAACACTGAAAGTATTATGGATTTATCTACGTATTATATGTGTAGTCCTGATAGTACAAATTTTACTATATATAATAATGATGATGGTTCATCTTTTGCCAGATGTCTTAATAATGATGGTAATTTTGATACTTTAGATGATCTCACTGAAAATGAATTAACTCAATTAGCATACCTCCGTAATTTTAATTATAATGGTAAATTGATATGCCCCATAGATTATATTATAAAAAAATATGAAGATGATTATATTGCTTGTGTGAAAAAAACTACCACGCCAACCAATACTACAACACCCACAAATAATACCACAGTACCTCCTAATACTAATCAGAATAGTAATGCTAGTTGTACACCTAATAAAATATTTGATTATTTAAAAACAATGGAATCAGAATCAAAATCATATTATCAACTATTTAATTATTGTCAACAAAAGAATAATTCAGATTGTGAGCTTCAAAAAATGGACAACGGAGATACTGTATGTGTATTTACTACAACACCTACAATTACTACAACACCCACCAATACTACAACACCCACAAATACTACAACACCCACAAATACTACCACACCCACAAATACTACCACACCCACAAATACTACCACACCCACAAATACTACCACTCCTACAAATACAACCACGCCCACCAATACTACCACTCCTACAAATACTACCACGCCCACCAATACTACCACACCAACATTTACTACAACACCAACATTTACTACAACACCAACATTTACTACAACACCCACCAATACCACAGCAGCTCATACATCAGCACCTACATCAGCACCTACATCGACTACATCTTCTAATAATAATAATATATATATGGATTTTTATTATATAAATAAAAATGATAACAATAATGATATCAATAATGATAACAATAATTATAACAATAATGATATCAATAATGATAATGACGAAACACCAACAACAACGAATGGAATACAAACAACAAATGGAACACCAACAACAACGAATGGAATACAAACAACAAATGGAACACCAACAACAACGAATGGAATACTAACAACGAATGGAACACCAACAACAACGAATGGAATACAAACAACGAATGGAATACAAACAACAAATGGAATACAAACAACAAATGGAATACAAACGAAAAAAAAAATATATAAATGTATAAATAATTCATGTTCGATAGTTACCAACGGTGATTATTATAGTTTATCTGAATGTAATAATAATTCTAATTGTAAAATTAAATATTCATATAATAGATTTATTCCTATATTGGTAGTTTGTGCCATTTGGACTATTTATATTTTATATAACTTATTATTTCAAACATATAATGAACGGTTAAAACCAAAATTAAAAGAGTATGGGACAAGGTCTAAAAATTGGGCCTCATCTGGATTATCATCTGGATTACAGAGGGTCTCATCTTCATTACAGAGAGCATCTCAGAGTGTAGCACCAGTAAACCCATAAATTGATTAAACTATTATTACATTTTATAATATCTCTTATAATATATAAATTAATTTGTACTTCCAAATCCGCTTTCTCCTCTTGATGTAGATGATAATTCATCTACTATTTTTATTTCTATTTCATCCAATGATGCATCACATAATTGAAATAATCTAGTGCCTTTTTCTATCTTATAATCATTGTCAGATATATTATCTACTTTTGCTATAATATTCCCACGATATCCAGCATCTATAATACCTGTACCATTACTCATTCTAAGTGGTGTTTTTGATATTGATGATCTTGGATATAAATAATATGAACAATTTACATATTTAATATCAATATCTCTTATCTCATTAACCAGTTTTCTTAAATCATCTGTTGTATTATTTATAAATACTTTTCTAATATTATTCACATATTGATTTGTATTATCTTTTAATGCTTCACAAGATATCTTCATATCTATTGTTGTTCCCATACTTTTAGATTTAATTATTATATCTTCGGGTATAAATAAATCAATTCCTGAATCTCCTTTATGGTATGTACCATGATTTACATATAAATTTTTTATTTCATCTGTGTTGGATTTTATTTTTAATAACATTTATTATATATTATATATTATGGTTTTAAGTAAATTATATAAATAGAAAAAATATTAAATAATTATAATTTATTATATTTTTATTATATATTATATATTATAATATGGTTATTGTAAAATTATATAATAATTCATTATATTATGGTGAAAAAATAGGCATTAATAGTGAAAAATATGTTAAATATATAATATCTTATTTTGACTTATTTTTCAGTAAGTTAAATAATGATAATATTTATTTATATTTAATTATATTTATCATATATGTATCAATTATATTTAACAACCTCAGTACCATAACGAATGATTCGGATGCTATTAAAACTCATATATCTTCAACACATTTAAATATAGAAAATATTTTATATGATTTAATTTATCAAAAAAAAGATAGTGGAATATTAGGTACTTCATGGTTCTTACTTTTCCGTCAACAAGACTTTATGATTAAATTTATATTAGCAAGTTATATATTTATTGTTATAAAAAGGTACCTTTATTCCAAGTTTTTATCAATTGGCCTATCATTAATAATATTTTTTATACTATCTACTGTATTGGCTTCAGCAAATACAAATACGTATATTAAAATGTCAAAAACTGATAATGTTAAAGATATAGAATCTCTAAATAATGCAAATGAAAAAATATTTGGATTTTATTTATTAATATTCTTGTTTATGATTACATCATTTGGAGATATTCCTGATACTTTTTATATTTCATTCATAGTAGTATGTATAATAATATATTCAAGTAGTTCATCAATCGCAAAGGATAATATTTTATATTTATTAAAACACTATAGTTCTTTATTTTTTATCTGCCTAACCTTATATGGATTAATTATAAATATTGGTAAAAAGAACACTAGAACAATTAATACAATGAATATAATTTTAGTATGTTCTATATTAATTATTTATGTAACTACTATAAAATTTATAGATAAATTATTATTGCCGGATTTTCTATCTAAATATTTAGTAACTAATTATGAATCCATTAATTATTTATATGATGATAATGGAAATCCTATAAGTTCTAATACTGATTGTAATAATTTTAATTCAGATGAATCAATATGTATTTAATTCTAATAAATATATCTGTATTTAATATATATATTATGGTAACATTAACATTTAGTGCACCACAATGTAAATTAAAAGATTTATTTACAACTGATAAAGATAAATGTAGTAATAAAAATATAGAACAGTGTAATTATGATGATGATTGTGTTTGGAGTATATTAAATGATAATTCTTACTTTTACATACGTTCTAATAAAATTAAATTTTTATTTTCAAAACTTCATTCTTTTACTGGACCATATTTTAGATTTATTGTTATACAAATAGTTTCTATGTTCATTATTTATTTCTTATTAAAAATTATACTTGTTAAATATCCTTTAAAATCATTCCTATACTTAAAATTTTTTATATATATGTTAATTATTAATTTCACTGTATTTTATGTTAATAATATGATTAAAGAATTTAATATATTTAATTTAAGAAATATGTTATATGGTAATTCTAATATATGTTTAATTAGTTCTAGTGAATCTTCTGACTTTTCTAATATATATGGTAATGCTATTAATTACCTTAATAAAAAAACACCAGAGGAATGTGTAAATTATGGAAAAAATAAATCTTCACATTGGAGAGATTTATATTTATATAGTGATTATGAATATCTTAAAACAGATACAACTGGAACAAAATTTATTGATCCATCAGATGATAAAATAAAATCTATTAATAATATAGGTTATATTGTAAGTATTTATAGTATTTTATATTTTGTATTAATATTTGTTTGTGATTTTCTTTCATTTGTTAAAGAAATTAATTTATTAAAATATGTATCAATATTTGTATTAATATTAGTCATTGGTATTTATGTTTTATTTAAAAATAATAATAAATATATAAATAATATTCAAAATTTAAAATATGATGATACAAAACCTGAATTAAAATCAAGTGATTTTTTTAGTAATTATTCTATTTATGAAGATATATCTAATAGCTATTTTAATAATGAAATATTAATTAATATTCTTATAATTACTATCATATATACAATTATATTTTCTACTCATAAGTTTTATGATTAAATTTTTTTTATATTTAAATTTATATGATTCCTATAATTGTTAGTAAAATAGATTATAATAAATGGATAAATTCTAATGTAAAATCCTCAAATGATAAAAATATTGATATATTATATTTATTATATTGTAAATTATGTAATATTGTTCAAAAATATAATGATATAGAGTTATTAAATAAATATGATTTATTTAATAAATTTTGTCACCATTTTTATGATGAATATGTATTTCCATATAAACCAAATAATATTATTGATAATGTGGATTCAGATTATATTGAACTATTTTGTGAAAATGATATCGTTGATTTATTTATTCATTTTAAAGATCATTATAATATATTTAATTATAATAATACATCTTATCCACTAGTTGTTTTCATTTTAAATAATTCAGTTATTGTTGATGATTATATAGAATCGGATGATGATATGTTTTATGAATAATTATATATATATATATTATATAATATGAATATGAATATTGATTTTGAAACATTTAATACTATAACTGATTATATTAATTCATTAATTAATTCTATTACTGATAATGATGATAATGATTATAATATATATATATATATTGCGTATATTTTAATTATCATATACTTTATTATATATGCTACTAAAAAAGCTTTAAAAATATTTATGTATATATTATTATTCTATTTTATAGCAATATTTATTATTAAATTCTTTGAAAATTTATATTATAGATTATTATATAATATGCCATATCCAGACAACAATGATATCTTTTAATTTATTTATTCTTTTTGTAATGTTCTAGATCTTTTTTTGTTAATTCATATCCCCAATGTAGTAATATCTGTCTAATTTTTGGCGATACAGTATAATCATCAAATGTTGTTTTCTTTTTTATAATCATATTCATTAACATTCTTCTGAATCTTCCATTTGGTCCTACTATTTTTTTCCATCTATCTATCTGTCTTTCATCATCTTCGCTCCTTCGACCCTGATAAAATCTACAATACCATTGAAACCAACCATATGGATCCTGTTCTACTATCCATTTTTTCTTCTCCCACATTTCTAAACTAGATCCACATACAACCTTATATTTATTTATATTCTTATCATATGTGGATGATATTACCATTTTATCTATATCTAGGTTTTTAAACCATGATTTAGGATATTCTTTTATAACATCTTTTGATTTATATTTTTTATTTGTAATTGATGAATATATTGGTCTATAATATGTTCCTCCAAATGATCCCATATTAAATACTTGTTTTGGAGTTATATTCGGCGTAAAATCAGGATAATCTTTAAATTTTTTCATTTATATATATATAATGGTTAAAAAAAAAGGTAGAAGTAAAAAAGGTAGAAGTAAAAAAGGTAGAAGGGGTGGTGGTAATGGACCAGAAAATCCAGTGCCTATAGCATCTACAGTACCTGTAGTACAAGGAAATGTAGTACCACCAGTATCAGCATCACCAGTATCAACAGCACCAGTATCAACAGCACCAGTTCCCCAATCTAAATTTATAAAAATGCTTAAATATATTGGCATTTTTACATTTGTATGCGTAGTAAGTTATATTATATATCAAAAAATATCTAATAATAATCAATCTGATTTAACCTGTAAAAATGCTTATCATTCTGGACCGAATGGTAAAGATAAACCTTTTAGATGTCGTAGTAATGAAACTTTGAAAGAAAATCCAGAAGGAATTCCATGTGGCAGTGGATGTTCATTTGATTTGTGTTGTGATACAACAACTACTACAACTCCTGTAACTACAACGATACCTATGAGGACATCCAGTGTTAGTCCAATACCAAGTAACAATACTAGTTCAAAACTGTTTAATGGTCGTTTATTAGATCGTAATACCCGTGGTCATTTTATAAGTAATCATGATAATGATGAAGTATACAATTCAGAGGAAGAAGATGAGGTAAAAACTGATTCTGGACATAATATGACTTATATTCATCATAAAGGAAGTATGATGAATAATAATATTATTAGAGTTGATCAAGACTCTGAAAATAATAACACTAAAACGTCTGAAGCCACACTCCCATCTAATACATCGGGTGTCGAATAATAATTATATTTTTTTAATGTTTAATTATATATATATATAAATGGATAATAAATGTAAAAATTGTTTTTTATTAAATGTTATACATAATAAAAAATTCAAAAATAAAAAATTAATTAAAGATATATCTGATAATTATGATATTGATGACCTTAATATAAAATCCCCATCAAATAAAACTTTACCAATTGAAATTCATCATAAAATAAAACAAAAAAATACATGGGTTCTTTATTGGGCGTCAAATCCAACTGAAGATATCATATTAAAAAATGATAAAGAAGCATATCAAAATAATACGAATAATGGTGTAACAAAAACTGATTCAAAAGGTAATTTAATATTAAAACTTAATTGTCCATCCATATACACACTAGATGATTCAACTCATCCTAGGCATGTACATTTCGTTTTATTAAAAGATAATAAATGGGATACTAGTAATATTCATACTGCCTACATTTTGTGTGATATTGATTATGATTTAATGAATAAATATGTAACTGAAAAACAACATTTGATTATAAATGCTATCGATATTAAAGGTTCTAAGTATACTGATAATATTCCTAATAGTTTCTACCTTAAAATGCCTAAAACCGGAACGAAAAAAGTAAAAAAAGAAGTAGTTAATAAATTTATTTCTAAAAATATTAAAAATTACTCTAAATTATCAAAACTTCTAAAAGATAAAAAAATAAAAATCGAAAATTTACCAATGATTGTTTATTGTGCCCACAAAAAATGTGATGCTTCTAAAAAATTGTTAAAAACATTAATGGATTTAGGATACAATAATGTTATCGATTTCTCGGGTGGTATTGAAGGGTGGTTCAATAATGTTGAAGATTCTGAAAGTAGTAGTGTAGAAGATAAAGTTATTGAGATGGATGGCAATAAAACTATTATGTATGATGGTATCAGTTATACAATAACTCCTGATAATAAAGTATTAGATGATGATTTCAAAATTATTGGAAGATATGTTAACAAAAAAGTGATTTTTAATAAATCTGAATATAAAAAAAAGCATAATAAATTAAAAAATATTTCACTTTATGATGATGATGAAGAAGATGATTATGATGATTCTGACAAAGATGACGAAAATGACGAAAATGACGAAGATGACGAAGATAACAAAGATGACGAAGATAACGAAGATGATTCTGATGATGATGATGACGAAGATGATGATGATGATGATGATGACGAAGATGACGAAGATGATGATGATGATGACGAAAATGACGAAGATGATGATGATGATGACGAAAATGACGTAGATGACGAAGATGACGAAGATGACGAAGATGATCTATTACTTAGTAAGTCTGAAATTAATAAAATTCATAAAATGTCTAAAACAGAATTAAGAAAAGAATTAAAAAAATTAAAAAAACAGTTGAAGACTGGTGGTGACCCCGAATTGATGCAAACATGTGGTTTTTTCTAAAATATAATTTGAAATTTAATTTTATATTATAAAGTAAAAATAGATAAAGATGCCTATCTTTAATCCATCTTACACATACATTGATGTTCATGGATCAAGAGATATTGATACTGTACCAAATTTTAACATGGAAATAGCAGCCGCATTGCTCGTTAGTGATATAGAAGATTTATTTGAAAACTTACGAAGATTAAATAAACCACGAGTAATGAATAATCTTAATATATATATTCAAGGAGACTTGAAAATGTTAGGCGATGGTTTACCATGTTCTAATTTTAGAAAAAAAGATCATTCAGAAATGAATAATAGGGTTGTTAAAAATATGTTTGAATTAATGACTTGTATGGATAAACCAAAGTTTATGACTAGTTTTCCAAGATCGGTAAGAACAATAACGGTTAATTTGGATGGTTTAGAAAAATTCGGCAAAGAGGTTGTTGTACTTAATAATAAATCATATGATAGCACTAAGACAGATATACTTAATAAGTTTTTAGAAATTCACATGAGTGAAACTTGGAGATTTAAAAGATTTTGTGAAGGTGCTCGGTATAATACATATCTTGCGGATTGTATATCATTCATATTAATGATGTTACATACAATTGATGATCAAGAAGATATTTTTGAGGTTAAATATTTAGAACCTTATATTGTTGATGGTAGTTCAATGTCACCAGTGGAATCAAATGGGCGTGTGTGGAATCCAGATCCTACACATAATTATCTGTATCATAAAGAAACTGATAAGCGTACTAATGTGTACAAGTATTACGTACCTAAAAATGATACAATATCTATTATTTACAATGCTATGTTTCAATTATTTGTGATTGGATATGATAATAATTTCAAGTCTATGGTTAGAATTTTCCTTCGTAATACATATTATTTACGATGGTCTGATTTCTGGATCAATGATATAGATGATGGCATGACAATCCTAATGATTAGGAATGCATATAATGATTGTGAATTATCTGAGGAAGATGTTTCGATAAGGGATTTCCTTGATAAATTTATCAGAGAAATGTAAAGCTTTTGAAGTCATTTATATAATTTGAAATTTTTTATTTTTTTTTATTTTACTTTTGCTGATGACGTAGAAACTGCATAGTTGTTTGAGGGAAGAAAGCGAGACTTTGGATTCTATTGGAGCAACACGACAAAGAGACTTATACTCTCGAGTCAAACAAAAGACATATCACTAGTATTGGAGTAGTTTCGATGGGCTCTACCCCAATGGAGATAGAGATGGAGATGGAAGTGTTTGTACACACAAGCAGTGCTGAAATGGAGAAGATGGATGTGGTACCGATTTACGAACACGTAAGTAATGGGTGGCCAGAAGAGTTATCAAACTGGGAACAGATTGTTCTATTCAGTTTGAAGAGCGCATTCGAATGCGCTCTTCGTGGAGACGACGCTCGCAAGAGCCTATTGGATCAGATCATGCGAGGCATTGATCTGACTCCAATTATCGTGGACCCAGAAACTCAGAGGTTTTACACACCCAACGGCAGCGAGTTTACAAACTTTGGTCATCCGACCGAGGCTTTGGTGGCTCGAGTCATGTACTTATGTGCTGAGATGTCGGGATTTCGAGTAATCATGCTCGTCCCAGATGCATCTGTGTCTCTACCATGGTGCGACCTTGTTCGCATCATGTATCGACCAGATGGAGAGTTAGTCAAGATCAGCGTTCACGAAGTGAAGTGTAATCGACAACTCGATTCTCAGCGACTCGGCAAGCATGTTGGAAAGGACGCAATTCTACGCTATACCAGCGTAGGTGAAAAGTTGCGCATACCACTTGCAAGTTGCAATATAGAATTGGACCTGATCCTGATGGAGGAAATGATCCCCGGCGTATTCCGAGTGGGAAACGCGGAGATTAATACAGATGGTTTAGTTGTGCGATCAAAGACACAGATGAAGGTTACGGAGATTCATAATTCTCCACCTATGGTCGCATACTTGTAGATAAAACAAAAAAGACAAAAAAAAAGAGAAACAATTATACAAGACAAAGACAAAAAAAATGTTTCTTTTATTTTATTATAAGATATCTTTTTATAAATAATTTAAATAAAGAGAAAATAAAGAAAACCCTCCCGTGGGAGTTCCTGCACTAATTGCTGGAGTTTTCTTGTCGCTAGTAAGATTTGCGTGCGACTCGCCTACTTTTTTTTTTGTCTTTTTTTGTCTCGGGTATCTTTCGCAATATTTTGCGGGGAGTTCCCGGCCTCCTTTTTTTTTTGTCTTTTTTTTTGTCTCGGGTATCTTTCGCAATATTTTGCGGGGAGTTCCCGGCCTCCAAAAGAAAAAAAATATAAAAAATTCAAATTATTTGTTATATCTTAAAAAACATGATATCTTTTATTAATATAAAACAACAAAAAAAAAGGCGTCGAGCCTCAAAATTGTCGTATTTGTTCCGGGAAATATCCCAGAGTCTCCTCCAACCGAGGGTTTATATTAGAGCGTAGTAATTTCAGACTAACTATATTTAAAATACTCATATAATGGGCACTCGGTTCCCAAAAGAAAAAAAATATTTATATTTCAAATTATTTGTTATATCTTAAAAAACATGATATATTATTAATAAAAAACAGACAACAAAAGCCGCAACGGGCTTTGTGTCGGGTGCGTCGTGCACCATTTTTTTTTGCTTTTTTTTTTTTGCTTTTTTTTTTGTCTTTATTTAGATCATCTATACGAAATATTGACAATACGCATGGTGAGATCTTGCGTCAGCCTCGAGGCTCTCGTTCTCAGCCTTGAGGCTCTTGTTCTCAATCTCAAGGGCTTTGATCTTTTTCTTCGCCTCTTCTAACTCCTTCTGCGCCTTCGCTTCAGAGTCGGCCATAACGGCTAATATCTCTTGAATAGTTGCCGACATCATCTCGTGTAGTTGTTCGTATGCGTCATCTCCCATTCTCCTTGTGTGTCCCCTCGCCTTCTCCTTCGCGTGTAGTTGTTCGTAGTATGGGTCATCTCCCATTCTCCTTGTGTGTCCCCTCGCCTTCTCCTTCGCGTGTGACACGTGGGCCGAGCTCGTTGTAGCTCTAGGTATTAGTAAAAAAATATAATAAAATCAAATTATTTTCATTATCTTCAAAAAAAGAGATCTTTAATAAAACAACAAATAAGGCGTCGAGCCTCAATTTGTCCTTCTTTTTTTTTCCTGTTGTGGTCACCGGTTGTGACCAATAGCGGTTGAAGTTCCGCTAGGGTGGGATGCTCGGAACCATCGTCGGGGTCCTTAAGCACCTGAATTCTTCTCCGCTGCAGCCATCTCCTTACTCTTTTTGCGCGAAATGTAGCCACGCATCATCGATTGGATCAATGTGGCCGCCTTCTTCTTCTTCTCATTTCGCGCATGCCATTTGGCCGCCTTCTTGGCCTCCCTCTTGGCATCTCGCTCAGCTTTTTCGGCTTTCTGTTGTGCCTCCATCTGTCTCTTATTCCTGATGGTATAAAGATGCTTTGAGAGCACACTGCGCATGTCACTCTTGAGCAAGCCACCCTCTTTCAGAGTCCGCAGAATATTTTCATCTACGGTAAAAGACTCCCAATGGGAATCTAGTGTAAAGAAGATGGTCCAAACACGCCCGGAAGTCGTATATCCGAACTGTTCAATGACAGCCTCATGCTCTATAAGCAATGCGACAAACGTCCGCACTATCATGCCGATATTGCCACCTCCGCCAATTTCAGAGAACGGAACCATTCGTGGTTTCCATTCGACCCCTGGGGTCAAACGACATTCCGAATGCTCCCGATTCACCTGCCACTTCATGCCTGTCCACCACTCCATATGTGCCACTCCCCCGCCTAAACCTTCTTTGTACCTGGTTCTTGCGTGTGACACGTGGGCCGAGCTCGTTGTAAGCTCTAGGTAAAAGAAAAAAAATATAAAAATTTCAAATTATTTGTGATATCTTCAAAGCACAAGATATCTTGTGATTGCTAAATAACAAAGAGCATTATTTATCTTTGTTATATTTTAATTAGTTATATATTTTTATGACTATATGTTAGCATAAAATCATATTTGTTTATAATATTTATATACGTGAATAATAAAAAATATATATTATCATTTTCATTGCCATTAGTTAGCATAAAAATATATAATATTATAATAATTATATATTTAATGTAGAAAATAATTTAAATTATATACAAATTTAAATAAATATTTTATAATAATTAATGTCATTTTTTTTCGCTTATTTTATGTCATCATTTTTTATCAGTTTTATCTTTTTTTTTGTGATTTTATTGACATTTTGTGTATTTTTTGTGATATTTTTATCTAAGTAAAGTTAAAATTGAAATAAAAAATTTTTTTTTTTAAACCTCAATTTTACTCTTACACTTTTTAAATATTGTGGGTTTTTTGGGGGTGTTTGTTTTTTTTTTTTTGTGTTTTTTTTTTTTTTTTTTTTTTAATATATTAAATATTGTTTTAATTTTTTTGGA
>Ga0181569_10000034_pt1 | contig 85975 bp, 53 predicted proteins | sample 101ome_19_FD_132452 | JGI IMG/M metagenome (GOLD analysis project Ga0181569, IMG submission 132452) | Coastal salt marsh microbial communities from the Groves Creek Marsh, Skidaway Island, Georgia - 101405AT metaG (megahit assembly) | ecosystem: Environmental > Aquatic > Marine > Intertidal...
CCAACGACGCATTCGGAGGTAGTTTGGGCACGTTGACAAACTCCAACGTCCGCGAGCACGCGGAACATCGAAACTCACACCGCTGCGGCGGTGCAGGTGGTGAATGCGACGGTTCTCGCTCGATGGCGAGCGGGGACGACGCCCGCACCGGGCGGGCCGGTGATACTTGGCCCAATGAGCTCGACATGAAGTGAGGCGCCTAGGAGCTTCTCGGCGCAGTTTGTGTTGAGACCAACTTCGATTAAAATTGTGCTAAGTAGTTAAGCTAAGAGTCCTCGGAGGCGTCTTCACCTTCTTGGCTCTCTTCCGACGCGCTTTCACCCGAGGCGAACGCCGCGTCGATGTCAAAGCGATCGTAGACGGTTTTGAGCTCGGGCCTTTCCACGCCGTCGAGAGCCGACTTGAGCATGGTTTTCAGTTCATCACGGGAAGGTTCGCCGGTATAGTTTGCGTCGTCGTACAGTTCTTGCACCCACCGTGCGATGTTCGATAGGCACGCTTCCTCGACGTTCTCGTTGTACTTCTCAAAACCACCGACGGCGTCGCGGCGTCTGTACTCGTGTTGAAAATCCGGAACGTCGTTGAAGGCCCGCGTCGCGCCCTCGACATCACCATTCAACAGATGCATCTTAGCGAGGGTCATGTAATAGAATGGCATCGTCGGCTTCGGGTGAAACTCAATGGAATCGATGTCGTATCTCGACTCTTTGCCCTGGTACGTGCCGGCGTCAATCTCCGAGTTGATGCGCTCCATCCGTTGCTTTCTGCGTTCGATCGCTCGTTCGATGCTCTTCAAATACTGTTCGTTCGCCCAGGCGGCGTGTTCCTTGTTACCAGCCTTGATGGCGTAGTTGAAGAACTTGTAGTACGTCTTGCTCGGAATGATGGCGCCGCTCGCCGTGAACGTCTCCTCGTACTCGCGCGCGAGATCAAACATGCCCTTATCGAGGCAGGCTCCGATCATGGTCGCCGTTGCGAAATACGTCGCCCCGAATTTATCTCGCACGGCGTCGTACACGCGATACACATATTCGAACGGTCCGTTGTACGTTGCGAAAAACGCTTGCTTTGCGACCAAATTTTCCTTTTGAATCCCAAGAGTAGGGAGATTTTCAATCGACCAAGCCACGCCCTCGTAATCCTTGAGTTCGTGCATTTGGTAAAACAAATCCAATATAACCTTACTACTCCAAAACACCTGCGTCTCGTCCGTATTATGCTTGGCCGAGCGAATGCGGTGCATCTTCGCCATGAAATCGAGCACCGCACGGACCTCTTCGATGGACGTCACTTTGGCGACGATCGATCTAAGCTGTCTCGAGCCGGGCGGGTAGTCTCCCTCCGCGACGCGATTGGTGACGAGTTCGATCCCTTCTGTGACGCTCGCGGCGCACGCTACGGCTACTTCCGGTTCGTTTCTCACGAACGCGCGGAGGTGTTCGGGCACCTCCGGCGGCACGATAAACTTCACCGGCGGCGGTGTCTTTTCGCTCGCACCGTCGGCGCCAACCGCGCTAGACGCGTCCTCTCCGCTCTCTTCCGCCTCGGTCTGACTCGCGAATCCACGCGCGCACCCCGCCGAGACGCGTCCCGCGCGACGGATTCGATTCCTCGCCGCGCCTCCGATCGCCCCACAGACGCCCTTCGCGCCCGCGATCGCCATCGCCCCCTCGCGCGCGACGCAGACACCACCGAACTCTCGCGCGCCCCCGACACCGCTCGCGCTCGCGTCCCCTCGCGCGCCGTCCACCCCCGACACCGGCGACGCCACTAACCCTCGCGCGCGCGCCGGCGCATCCAACTCACCGACGTTCGCGCGCACCGACCGCTCGCGCGCCGCCGTGAGCGCGCGTTCGAGTCGACGCGCGACGTCTCTCACCGCTCGACGCATCGCGACCGGATCGTTCGCGCGCGCGTCAGTGTCGCGTCGCCGTCGCGCCGTCGGTCGCGCGTCGGTCGTCACCACCCGTAACTTTACCGAAAGTTCGCCTATCTACGAATCTCCCGAAAAAGTCCCATATTGTAGTCTCGCCAGGGTGAGCTTCGCTGGCGCGGAGGACAGTCTTCAAAACTGTTGGGGAGTAAAGGCCCAGTGGTTCGATTCCACCTCACTGGCGATGTGTTCTATGGACCGTATATCCGATCATTTCTTTTATGGTATGTCCGTTTTTATCTTTTTTCACAGTCTACGCGCGTGTTGTTCTATGACGTGTGGGACGACCCATCCATCCACCCACATCCACCCACCCATCCAGCCGTCCCGATCACGCGAGCGCGTCGCGCAACGCGCGCTCGATCGCCGCGTACACCGGCAACGCCCGCCTCACCAAAAACGGTTCCACCACCCGCGCCGCGTACCGCTCGTACACCCCCGTCGCCACGCTCACGACGTACGCCCCATACAAGAATCCAAACACCGTCATCGCGCTCACGAGAAATCCCGCGATCGGGTGCGCGTCGAACCATCGATCGATCTTGGTCGAGTAATACGCCACCGGATCGCGCTCGCGCGTGAACGCGCGCGATTTTTTCCCCTTGGCGCTCGGTCGTCGCCGTCTCGGCGCCGTCGTCGTCGCCGGTCGCATGACGCGCGCGCGAATGTGGTGTGACGACGAGCGCGGACTCGTCGTTTCGAGTCCCCTCTCGGTCGCACGGTGGGGGAACGACCACGTCGACGAATGCGCGCCGTGGACGCGCGACGACACACGGCGACGCGCGTCGCGCGATCGATCGATCGCGGTGACCGACCGCGCGCGGAAAGGGGCGCGCGAGGTGCGACGCGAGACGCGAGACGCGCGCGCGGGCGAGCGAGTCGACGACGGTGACCGGCGCGCGAGGTGCGGTGACGGGACGCGAACCAACGAACGCGCGAAAGCGCGCGCGATGATGGACGCGACGACGCGTTCGCCGACGCCGATGGGTGCTTTGAAGGGTGAGGGGAGGTCGAGGATGGAGGACGCGATGTGGGCGGCGGTATCGGTGGTGACGCCGGCGCGGTGCGAGCGCGCGAGGGAGGAGACGCGGGGGGGCGACGACGGAGACGCGGGCGAGGCGCGCCGCGCGCGCGGGGCGAGCGCGGGGAAGAGCGCGCTGAGACGCGCGGGGGAGCGACGTCGGGCGATTTTGAGCGAGCCGTGTGCGGTGCCGGTGGTGCGTTTCGGCGCGGTAGACGTCGGGAAATCGAGCGCGGAGACGTTGGAGATTGTGAACGATACGGCGTTGACGCGAGAGGTGACGTTTCGGGAGAGCGACGTCTTCGCGCGCGACGGATTCGTGGTCGATAGGCAGACGGTGACGGTGCAACCGGGGACGACGGAGTGCGTGGAGATTACGTGGACGCCGCAAAAGGTATTGGCGGCGACGTATTGCGGACAGCTGGCGTTTACGGTCGTCGCGGAGGCTCCGGTGCCGATGCCCGAGGTGGAGATGAAGGCGCGCATTCGCGGCGTGGCCAAGGGTGAGGTGTTGCGCGCGATCACGAACGAGGAGAGCCACACCGCGAGCACCACGAAGCGACCGCGCGACGCGCGATTGGCGACTCGACGCACGCTCGTGGCGTCACCGAAAAAGCTCGGATTCGAGGACAAGGCGGCGTTGGAGAGGATTCGCGTCAAGCAGCGACGTCTCGAGGAGGAGTCGACCGACTTGTCTCTCGCGCCCGTCGCTCGGGCGTTACAGTTGCACCGCGGGGAAGAAGCGACGAAAGAGGACGCGTCGAACGGCGCGACCGTGTCTGACGAGTTTCAGGCCGATATTTGGTTGCGACAGCAAGAGCTCGCCTTTATCGCCTGGTTGAACCACACCATCGTCGTCGACGACGCGGGAACGATGGGCGATGATTCTCCGACTGAAAATCGCGGTGGGAACGCATCGGCGAGAGAAGTCAGGCAAATCGTCCGTAACAAGCTTACGTCGCTGTACAGCTACGATGATGAGCTCGGACGCGTTTTCAAGAAGACGTACAGGCACGTTGATAACGCGCGGTTCCGGTTGAACACCGGTCAGACGTTCATGGATAACGTCGCCTTGAAGGAAGATTTCACGAGAGCGTTGTCCTCGTACTCGCCTTTCTGGCTCCAACTCGGCGTGGACGTCGTCGTCGGTGGCGGTGTGACGTGGAAACGCTCGAACGACTTGGGCGACATTCAGCGTGAATGCATCGCAAAGTTGTGTCGAGACAGGGATTTGGAGATTGAATTCGGTACCGGTCACACGCCGGGAGCTCCGCCGTTTGCACACGGGTACGAAGAAGCTCTCAGTAGAAACATCCTCAAGCGCGTGTTACTTTTGGTATTTATTTTGGATCGCGCTGCCATGAGCGGAGTGCCGCCGAATACTCCTTTACTCATGCGTCCGCGCGCGGCGCTGAAGCGAAGCGAGGACATCCTGCGCGCGGCGCTCCAGGGGTCCATGTATGGCGAAGGCGACATCGTCCGTAATCTGAGTCAGTGTTCGTACAAGCTGCATTACCGACAAAATCCGATTCGCGAGTACGATTTTCAATGCACAAACTTGGCGGTTGATCTTCGCGACGGCGTGCGACTGTGTCGTCTCATGGAGGTGTTGAATGCGGACGTTCTTTTCATGAGTTACGACGAAAAGAACAAAGAGTGGAAACGAAGTTTATTGAGTGAAGTGCACTTTCCGTGCGCGTCGCGCAGTCACAGAATACAAAACGTCGAGGTGGCGCTTCGCGCGATCAAAGACCAACAGGTTGGATTGCCGGGGACGTGGAGTCAAATCAAGGCGCAGGATATCGTCGACGGTCATCTCGAACACACGATGGGCTTGCTGTGGGCGTTGATGATGCACTACTCTGCGCCGGGTTTACTGTTGCCGAAGTCTCTAGACGCGGAAATCACGCGCTTGGGTGGTAAAGTCCCCGACGTGAAGCGCATCGAGCGATTGTCCGCGGCGAGACGAGGCGATTCAGTCGTCGAAGCGCCGCAGTGTGCCATGGAGGCGCGGCTGTTCGCCTGGGCACGCGCGGCGTGTGCGACTCAACGTGTCGAACTCAACAATCTCGGCAGTGCTTTTACCGATGGTCGCGCGTTGTGCGCTCTCATTCGCGCGTACGCGCCGATGATGATTCAGAAACGTCGCATCGGTAACGCACCGTTGAAACTTGGAGATGCGAACATCGACGTGGCGAGACAAGCTCGAAACGTCGCGCGAGACAATTTTGCCGCGGTGTCCAAGGCACTTCAAGCACTTGGTGGTGTGCCGAGTCCAACTTTTGACATCCGACACTCGCACACGGCGGATTGTGAGTCACCCGATCCCCGAGCGGTGAGTGGGTATTTACTCTTCTTGAGCGCTCGACTGTTGCTCCTTCGACAACAAGAGGTCGCGTGCATCAGAATACAGCGATGGTGGCGTTGGAAACGTCCGAATCGTCCCAAGTTTGCCGAGGTTGTGCGAAAATGGGAGCGGGCTGTGACTTTCATCGCGTCCCACGTGCGCCGAACGCAAGCCGTCAAGGCGGTGGAGGCGAGAAAGAAAGCCATCGTGACGGTGCAATCGTTCCGCAGAGCGTGCGTGGCGAGACGTCACTTCTTAAAGGTTCGGGGAGCGGCGGTGAAGATTCAGGCGCAGCATCGAATGCGAACGGCTCGCCTCGCATTCAAAGATGCACAGTGGGCGGTGAAGAAATTGCAAAAGATGCGACGCGGCTGCGTGGTGAGGAAACAGTTCCTGTTACAAAGGAGCGCCGCGTGCAAAGTCCAGGCCATTCGTAGAATGGTGTGCGCTCGACGCGACTTTCTCAACAAGATCCCCGCGGCAATGGTCATCCAATCGCACTGGCGAGGCTTTGTCGCTCGCGTCAAGGCCAAGCGTATTCGAGAGGCTCGGATGCAAATCATCCATGATGCAGCGACAAAGCTTCAAGCGGCTGTGCGCAAGTGCATCGTTCGTAAGCAGTTCATGCGCCTGCGTTGGGCCGTTGTTTTATCGCAAGCACGTCTGAGAATGTCTCAAGCGCGCAAGAAGTTCTTGGCGAAGAGGTCGGCGAGCGTCACCATTCAGCGCCATGTGAGAGGCTTCCTCGACTACAACGCGTACCAGCGCCGTTCGGAAATGATTAAACGAGAGAAGCAAAATTCAGCGGCGACCACCATCCAGAGAGTTTGGCGCGGTCACCGCGTTCGGGATGAGATTCGATTCGAAGCACACTTTGTCACGGTCATTCAAGCCTACGTGAGAGGCTGGCTCGCTCGAAGACGATACGCCGAGGTAGTCGTCGCGAAGAATGCGAAATTCAAAGCCGAAAAGGACAAGCTAGAAATGCGAGCGAAGCTCGTTCGTGACCGACGCGAACGTAAAGCTGCGACGGTGATGCAAAAATATTTGCGAGGTTTTCTCGCGCGGAAGTCGACGGCGAAAAAGTTGCGTCAAGCGAAGCGCAAGGCTGAGAAGGCGGCTGAGAAAGCGCGACAGAAGGATGCAGACTTGCGCGCTAAAAAGCAAATACGACTCAAGGCTGCGAGGTTGTATAACGCCGCGGAGACTATTCAAAGTTGCGTTCGCGGCTTCTTGGCGCGTAAAAAGTTCAACCGCATGCGCCACGGAGCCTTGGTCATTCAAAAGAACTTCCGCGGGTTCATAGCGAGAAAGTCCTACGATGACACGATGGCTAAAGCCGTTTCGATTCAAGCGCACGTGCGCGGCATGGTGACTCGAAACCGCTCTATTCCCAAGTTGGAGTGGCATCGTAAGAGACTCGCGCGCGCCGAGAATACGCGGAAGACGCACACTCGCGCACACCAAGCGGCGATGATGATCAGTCGCCCACACAAGAAAGATGACTGCATGCGTGGGTGCATGTATTTCATCGATCAGTGGAGTGCTTCGAAGGAGTGCCGAGACACCGTCACCGAGGCGAGCATTTTGCACGCGTTGATGCGAAACATTCGTGTATGCGGCCGAGCGGCGTCTCAGGTGCAATTACTCACCGTCGCCTACAGTCTCCTCGAGGTTATCGCGCGAGATAGGCAGTACGCACACACGTTGGCAGATTCTCCCGATAGCATGATGGTCATTCTCGAACACTTGCAAATGTTCCGAGACCGCCCCGCTCTCTTGGAATCCGCCGTCAACGTGATGGTGGCGCTGAGTAACAACGCGACGACGAAGAAGTTCTTGGCGAGCGAAAAGTGTGCGCAACGCCTGGAACAGATGATGGGGATTATCCGTTGTGATCGCGTCGTGCACAGACGCAGCGCCATGTCGTATGCGCAGCAAGGCTGTGCAAAAGAGGAACAAGACGCTCGAGAGGCGTTGACGATTAACGAACAGGCGTTGCTTTGTTTGAAAAAGTTGAACGCATTGGTCGGTTCCACCAGTCACTAGATGGAGTGTTGTAATACAATCAAGTTTTAAAGCACTCGATTCACCCTCTGATGCGCATGTTGAACGGAATACGCAGGTAGACGCGCACGAAATCCAACAGACACAACACCGCCATGCCGCTTCCCATCGCTTCCCAAAACACCTGCGACATCGGCGTCGACTTCTCTTCGTCCACGCGCAAAAACATGGGGAACGACACCAAGAAGTAAATCCCATAAAACGCCGATCCGAGCGTGTACGCCATGTGCCGATCCTCGAACGAATAGTACGGAAATCCACAAATTGTCAAACTCTCCATGAACGCCGTTGTGTACGCCGCCGCGCCCACCGCCGCGCACTCGAACGCAAATCTCCACACGTCGTTCACGTAGCCGGTTCGAATTCGTCGCAGCATCGCGTTCGACAACACGTGGTAAAACATGAAATACGCGTGCGTCATCAGATACATCGAAATCGGCACGTCGTTTAATCGGTGCGCGTCAAACGTGTACTCCGCCTTGAGCACGCCGTAAAAGTAATGCGTGTACCAATAATTGCCGATGAAGCTAAAAATCGCGATCCACACGTTCGCCTTGACGATGTATCGCTCACTGATCGGTTTCTTCGCGTCCGCGTCGCACGGATAGAGCAACGGATACAGTATCGCCGGCGCCGCGCACGCGCCGCAATACGCCAGGTATCCCCACCGCCCGAACGATTCGTACGCCGACGTCGCGATCACCACGCCCACGCTCGCGATCCAACACGCCGAGTACTTGAGACAAAACAGTTCGCCGTGTCGCTTCCCGGGATTGGTCTTGGCGCACGCCAACCACCGCGCCGGGGATGACGACGAGGACGTCCCGCGCGCGCGTCTCGTCTTCGTCGTCGTCGTCGCGGGCGTGAGCGACGCGTACGCGAGGGCGAGCGCGGAAAAGATGGCGGTGAAAATCACCGCCATGTCCGTCCACACGTCGCGCGTCGTCGTCGTCGTCATGTCTAACGCGCCCGTCGGAGTGTCGTGCGTCACTCTCGCGCGCGGCGGCCGAGACGATTTCACAATGAGCGGGAAAGCGCTCGCGAGCGACAGCGAGGACGACGACGTGCCGACGAACGCGTCTCCGGCGGTCAAGCGCGAGACCGATGACGCGGGCGACGCGAAACCCGCGGCGAAAAAGGTGCGCGCGACGCGCGTGGGTGCGACAAAAGTCGTGACTGACGATGGACATCTTTCAAACGCGACACAGGTGAAGAAGATGAGCGGCGCCGAGGGTAAGAAACCGGCCAAAGACGACGACGACGATGGCGACGATGACGGTGACAGCGACGCCGACAGCGTGGACAGCGAATGCGTGGACGATCTGTCCGGTGACGAGGTTGACGTGTCCAACATCATAGAGGGCGGCAGACGCGCGAGGCGCGGGCGACCGACGACGTTCGATTACGCCAAGGCTGGACCGGCGTTCGGAAGCGATAGCGACGACGAATGAGTCAGTCGACCGTCGTTTCGTTCGTTCGCGTCGCGCGAGTGAATTTTGTGTTGTAATGACGACCGACCGATGCGCGCGCGCGACACACTTCGACTCGCGCGCTCATGTCCCGACGCGACGCGGTGTCCCTGTTTCGACGAATAGTGCGCGCGGGGAGGACGTTCGGGGGAGATAAAGACGCCATCGCCGCCTTGGACGAGGCGCGCGCGGCGTTTCGAGCGCGCGACGCGGGTCTGGACGTCGCGAAAGCGCTCGCGGATGGTGAAAAGAGACTCGAGCTCGCGCTTCACTACGGCATCGTCGCCGAGCGATTGGAGCACTCGAGACTCGCGGGAGGCGGGAATAAAGACGTCGAACCTCCGGAGGGTGCGGGTGCGCGGTCGGCCGCGCTCCGGGCGACGATGGCGAGCCAGTTTCCCACCAATCCCGCGGCGGCGGCGGCGAGAGCCAAGGCGCGAGCGAGACGCGCGGCGGTGGCGAAAGTGGAACGCGAGAGCGAGCGCGTCGAGTAATGCATTGTAACAACATAGCGTATAGCATCTTGTAGCGATCTGAAGACTGGATACACATAGAATTACATAATACAAATGGTGTGCGCTCGACGCCACGTGGAGCACAGCCTAAACTACCATAAACTCTCGACGCCGTAATTTCGAAGCTCCTTGTACGCGGGAACCGTGTACAAAAACTGAAGCACGGGGCGAACGGTGTTCGTCGTGTTGTTCGCCATCCCTCGGTGGAGTAGACGATAATCGTACAAAACGCTCTGACCAGCTTCGAGAACACCGTCGAACGACAGACGCAGCGTCGCCACCGCCTCGCCGAAACCGATGAGTTGACTCGTCTTGTGAGATCGCATGAAGAATTGCGTGAACCCTGTGGCCGCGTTCAAATCGATCAACGGCATGAAGACGCACACGCCGTACGGGGGCGCGTGTCCAAGCCCAGTTCTCGGATCGCACTCGGCGTCCAAGTGTCGACCATCGGCGTGCCACTCTTGATTTTTCGCACCCGGTTTCGAATACACCACACTCACGTTGACGTTCCACGAATCGGACATCAGATCTCGCACGAAAGGAAGCCACGGCGCGTCCGTCTTCGCGAGCGCACGAAGCGAGGCCCACTCCTCGCGCTCTAAATCCACCAACGCGTCGAACCTCTCGCCGCCGCGCGAACCGATTTCCTTAAACGCGAATCGATCGCTCCCGTACGAAATTTCCGCGTGCGCCTCGGCGAATCGGCGCTCAATCTTCGAAATATACGCGTCCACCGCGCCACGTATCGCCGACACGCGCTCGCTGTCGACGCGCGTTAAACACGTCGCGACGCCCTCTTCGTCGAACTGTCTCGCCGCGTCCGCCGTCGATGAACAATCCAAATCCCGCGCCGTTGTCACCTCGAACGATCCCAGCGGCACGTACCCTGGCGCCGTCATCTCAATATCCACGTCCTCCACCTCAAACGCGCCCTCGAACTCGCGCGCGACCGCCTCCAATCCACTCCTCAACCGTCTCGCCAGCCTCGCCTCTTCGCTCGAGCACGCGCGACACCGCCACGCCACGCACGCGTCCATCGTCATCGCTCCCGACGCCTCGTCCGCGACGCACGATTCCACGTGCGTCACGGACATCGCCCGCGCCCGCGTCCATGTCATCGCTTTCACGCGCGCGCGCACGGTGGCCGCGAGTCTCTCGACGCCGTTCGCATCTTTTTCCACCGAATGCACGCGAAGCGTCACGCGCACCACGTGCGTCGCGAGCGCGCGCTCGTCGTCGTACAGAGCGGCATCCGCGCGTTCCTCGTCGTCCGCCTCCTCGTCGTCGTCCGCGCGCGCGTCGAGCGCCATGACACGAGGCGGAAGAGGAGACTCTGGTCGGCGGCGTCCGAGACTAGCGCCGTCACAATCTCGCCCGCGCGTCGACGTCGAGACGACGAGCGCGCGGTCGCACGAGACGACGGCGAGGATGACGGATCAGGCGGTGCTTTTGCTTCGCAGACAGCTCAAGGGTGCGCGCGCGAGATGCGACGGCGACGACGCGAACGTCCGTCCGTCGACGCGGTGGATCTGTTTGACGACGAGGCGTGCCGAGGATGCGCGCGCGCGACGAAGACGACGACGACGACCGCGACGATGAGAGAGACAAAGAGACTGACGACGATTTATGTGCCTCGTTCGCGACGCAGAGCTGTCGAGGAACCCTATCGAAGGATTCTCCGCGGGTCTCGTGGACGACTGCAACGTCTTCGAGTGGCAGGTCACGGTGATGGGACCTCCCGAGACGCTGTACGAGGGTGGTTTCTTCACGTGTAACATGTCGTTTCCGAAGGATTATCCGAACAAGCCGCCGAACGTGCGATTTATTAGCGAGATGTGGCATCCGAACGTGTACGCGGACGGACGCGTGTGCATATCGATTTTGCACAGCCCGGGGGACGATCCGCACGGGTACGAGGACGCGAGCGAGCGATGGAGTCCCGTGCAGACGGTGGAGACGATCATGCTGAGCATTATCTCGATGTTATCGGATCCGAACGACCAGAGCCCGGCGAACATCGACGCGGCGAAGGAATGGAGAGAAGATTACCCAGCCTTTAAAAAGCGTGTGGCCAGGTGCGTGCGAAAGTCGCAAGAGGAGTGAGACTCTGCAAAAAGTTCAACATGTGGAGTGATAAATTTGTTGTTGTGGGTTTTTACACCTACGACGACTCGACTCGAGGGACGACGAAGCATTCGAACACGCGCAACGCACGTTCGCATAGACAATTCATTTTCACGTAGTGCGCGAGGCGAGGCGATCCGATGGAGCGCATCGCGTCGCTAATAGATAGACGAGCGCGTCGGTTTGTATTAAGATATTACGATTTACGGTACAGCGAGACGGAGTGGTGGAAAAACTCGGCGTGGGATTAAAAAATGATTGGAGAAAGAGCTTAGATGGCGAGCTTCGCGAACGCTTCGGCGGCGGCGATGGCGTCTGGAACCGCGTCGACGTTCGGTCCTTGACCCTGCGCCACGCCGTTCTTGCCTCCGCCACCCTTACCGCCGAGAGGTTCGCACACCGCTGAGAGCCAGCCCTTGACGTCAATGCTCACCTCGGGAGGGACGCTCACGTAGATGAACTCCTTACCCTTTACGTTGGCCAGGAGCGTGCATGCGATGCCCTCCTTGAACGCGAACGTCGCCGCCTCTCTCAAAGCGTTCGCATCCGTACCGTCCGCTAGGGTGGAGACGAAATACTTGGCGCCGGCCGCCTTGGTCGCCGCCGTCTTCTCTTGCACGTCTACGATGGCTTGCGCCTTGGCCGCGGCGGCGGCTTCCTTCGCCGCCTCCACGACTCTCTTCACATGACTATTGACCGCTTCGCGAATCTCTTCGCGTTGGATCACGGGCAACACCGCCGTGTCGACCTCATTTTTAAGAGAACCCAACGCCTTGTCGAGCTCGTCGCCCGTCAAGGCGTCGCACTTCTTCACCGAGGCGAGCAAGTCGGCCGCGCGCTTCAACGCCTCAGCCGCTCCACCGCGCGTCGCCGCGGTGATGCGGCGAATACCCTTGGCGATACCAGCCTCTTCGAGCACGACGAACTGTTCGGCCGCGTCCGTGGAGACCAAGTGCGTCCCGCCGCAAAACTCGATCGAGTACTCCTTCCACTTTTCGTCGGACGGATTGGCGAGCAAGTCGTCGATGCTCGGACCGACAGAGACGACGCGAACCGGATCCGGGTACACCTCACCGAACACGGCGCGCAAGCCGTTGATGCTCATCGCCTTTTCGAGTGCGACTTCTCGCTTATCAACGGCGAGCTTGGCTTGAATCTGCGCGTTCACCACGCGTTCGATGTCGGCGATTTGCTTCGTCGTCAACCCCTTGTTATGCGAAAAGTCGAATCGCAACTTTTCGTCGTCAACTAAAGAACCCTTTTGGTCGATGCCATCGCCCACGCACTTTCGCAGCGCATAGTTGAGGACGTGCGTCATGGTGTGGTTGGGCATGATGTTTTCGCGACGGTCGTAATCGACGGCGCACTGCGCCGCGTCGCCAACGTTGACGACGCCGGAGACGTCGCCAGTGTGAAGCACGTAACCGGCGGCAACCTTGACGTCCTGGACGTTAAGCGCACCGTTCGGCGTCGAGACAACACCAAAGTCGCTCACTTGACCGCCAGACTCGGCGTAGAAGGTTGTGGCGTCGAGGACGAGACCGTACGGGCCCTCCGCCTCAGACGTCGACTTGACGAAACCGCTCGGCGACAAAATGGCGGCGACGGTAGTGTCGAGCGTCGGTCGACCGACGGCGTACTTTTGTTCATCTTTCGTCGTCGCGATCGAGTTGTTTTGCAACCACGCCGTGGCCTCGGCCTCGAACAAGAGCTGGACGCCACCAGACTTCTTACCGCCGGCGCGCGACTTTTCTTGCGCCTCGGCGAACGCCTCTTCGAATCCCTTATTGTCGAGGGTGAATCCAATCTCCTCAGCCATGATTTCGGTCAAATCGTTCGGGAAACCGAACGATTCCCACAACAAGAACGCCTCGGAGCCGGAGATGACGGATCTACCCTCCTTCTTGGCAACTTCGACGACCTTGTTGAATTGATCGATACCCTTTTGGAGCGTGCGGCTGAAGGAGGCTTCCTCGTCGGCGATGATCTCCGTGATATGCGCTTGCTTGGTTTTGAGTTCCGGGAAGACGTAACCGAGCTGCTTGACTACGATCGGAACGAGCTTGGAGAAGAAACCTTGCTTGGCGCCCAATTTTTCTCGGCCGAAGCGAACCGCGCGTCGGAGGACGCGACGCAACACATAGTTGCGGCCATCCGAGCCTGGAGCGGCGCCATCCGCGATGGCGATGGAAAGCGTACGGATGTGATCCGCGATGACGCGGTACGCCATGTCCTTCTCGCCGACGTCTTCCTTACCAAGGAGCCCGGTGTACGGCGCGGCACCGGTGATGCTTTGAATCTCCTTGAAGATGGGCATGAAGACGTCGGTGTCGTAGTTGCTCATCTTGTTTTGCAAAATTGATGTGAGACGCTCGAAACCCATACCGGTGTCGACGTGCTTGGCCGGAAGCTGCTTGAGAACGTTGCCCTCTTCGCGGTTGTATTGGATGAACACGACGTTCCAGATTTCCAAGCAGTTCGGATCGTCCATGTTGACGAGAGAAGACGCGTCGCGGCCGCCGATGCGATCGTAGTGAATCTCGGTGCACGGACCGCACGGACCGATGTCGCCCATTTCCCAGAAGTTGTCGGCGCATCCGAACGGCATGACGCGGTTCGCCGGGAGGTACTGGAGCCAAATGTCGCGCGCTTCGAGATCCGGTTCCAAACCTTGCGCTTCGTCACCACCAAAGTACGTCGCGTAGAGACGATCCTCCGGAAGCATGTACACCTTGGTGAGGAGGTCCCACGCCATCCCGATGGCTTTCTCCTTGAAGTAATCACCGAACGACCAGTTACCGAGCATCTCGAAGAAGGTGTGATGGTACGTATCCTTACCGACATCGTCCAAATCGTTGTGCTTACCACCGGCGCGGATGCACTTTTGCGTATTCGTCGCCTTGGTGAGCTTGGCGAGCGCCGTCTTCGGATCAGCCTTACCCAAGAAGATGGGCTTGTACTGGTTCATCCCCGCGTTGGCGAAGAGCAACGTCGGATCGTCGACAGGAACAGCCGGGGAAGACGGCCAACGAGTGTGATGGTGCTTCTCCGCGAAGTAGTCGACGAAGGTGTCGCGCACGCGCTTCGACGGCCACTCCTCGACGTACTTGACCGGTCGAGGCAAAGTCTTCGGTCCGCTCGGATCGTACATCACCGCGGTCTCGCACACCGGCATCGTGCCCACAGACTCGAGCCACTCTTGCGTCGCGTACACGGTCTCGATCCATCGCAAAAGCTTCGGGTACTTGGCTTCCCATTCGCTTCGCGCGACGAGGTAGCAATAGACGTTGCTCAAACCGCTAGCGCCGACGATGTCCGCGAGCGTCAGCGTGTTATCGACCAAGAACATCGCCTCGTTCGCGACGAGATACGCCTCAACGGCAGCCATGAAATCGGCCACCGTCTTCTTCGCCTCGCTCTCCTTCTTTTCATCGTACACGAGTCCTCTCGCCGCGCCGATGCCGACGATCGGATACAACCAGTGCGGCCCGCACACGTCCACGACGTTGAACGAATCCATCCATCCATCGATTCTCGCTCGAGTCCACGCGTCATTCGGGTAAATGCTCACCCCCGCGCTCCCCACGGTGGCCAAATACCTCGCGATCGCGTTACTCTCAAACGCCGCCGTCCCGCGTTTGACGTTTTCCAAACAGGGTACTTTTCCGAATGGATTCTTCTCCTTGAGATACGTCGCCGACTTGTTCGTCTCCCCCATCACGCACGTCGCCTGCGCGAGATCTTCATCCGGCACGCCCGCGAATCGCGCCGCCGCCGCGATTCGATGCGAACGCGTCGTCTCACCGTACAGGTTGTACGCCATGACGCGTCGAGAAAGATGCCGTCGATCCGACGAGTAATCCCACGCGCGCGACGCTCAACGGCGACGCTCGACGGCGCGATTCGACGCGCGAGCGACGAGAGTTGAAACGCCTTTGGTCTTTACGCGCGTTTTCACGACGCGTGGACGTCTCGCGACGTGGTGTGACGCGCGATTCGACGACATCACGGCGGATGGGTCGGCGGCGGGGATAAGCCCTGCGGAGGGCGAGCGGGCATGCCGAACGGAGACGCGCGAGGCGATCGTGCACGACGGGGAAGGATGCGGAATGGGAACGCGAGGGCAGTAGTTTAAATGAATACGTGTATAATTACCGTGTACGATGATGCGTGTACGATGATGCGGCGGTGAATCTCACGCGCCGAGGGCGAGGCGCGGGGAACGCGCCGAAGGACGCGCGCGTCACGCCTCGAGGTGATAATCCTTCGGAACCTTGACGTTCCAGCCGCGTTCGTCGGGAAGCTTGCCCTGTTGAATGCCGGTGAGCTCGTCGTACATCATTTGGGAAGTCGGGCCGACTTCACCGTTGCTAAAGGTGGCTTTTTTACCTCGGAACGTGACCGAGCCAACCGGGGCGACGACGACGGCGGTGCCCGTGCAAAAGCACTCGTCGGCATCCATGACTTCTTCGATGGAGACTGGGCGTTCCTCGACGGTGAAACCGCGCGCGGCGGCGAGTTCGCAGATGGACTTGCGAGTGATGCCCGGAAGAATGGTGCCTTGAAGAGAAGGGGTGGAGATGTTCTTACCCTTGACGCAGAAAAAGTTGCACGAGCTCACCTCTTCGATGTACTTGTTCTCCTTGGCGTCCAAGTACATGACGTCGGAGAAACCTTGCTTCTTCGCTTCTAATTGCACCTTGAGCACCGGGGAGTAGTTACCGATGCACTTGGTGCTTCCGCTGCCACCAGGGGCGGCGCGGTGGTACGTCTCCTCGACCGTCAAGTCGATCGGCGTCAACTGCCCACCCTTGAAGTACGACGCCACCGGCGAGCAGTACACCAAAAAGGTGTAGCTCGGCGCCGGTCCCAATCCCAAAATAGCCCCGGTACCGATGAGCAACGGTCGCAAATACAGAGAACCCATGCCCACCGGCGGGACGTAATCCGCGTTCGCGCTCACCGTCTGCAACACAGCCTTTTGGAACAAATCCCTCGGCACCGCCGGCATGGACATGCGTCCCGCCCCTTCTTCGCATCTCGCCGCGTTTTCATCCGGTCTAAACACCAACAACTCATCCTCCACCGTTCGAAACGCCTTCATGCCCTCAAAAACACCTTGTCCGTAGTTCAACACCGCCGCCGCCGGGCTCAGACTCAGGTCTCCGTACGGCACGACGCCCTCAACCTTCCACTCGCCCCCGAGCTCGCACGTCGCCTTGAACATGTGCGACGTCGGCGTCAAACCGAACCCGATCGCGTTCCAATCGATCTCACTCGCCGGCGTCGCCTGCATCGCCGCCGCGCGCGCCCTCGCACCCTCGCGCCGCCGTCCGCGCACCGCGACGGACGCCGCGGACGCGCGCGCGCCGTCATCGCATCGCTTGAGCTGCGCGCGACGCATCGTCGCGACGCGCGCGGCGGACGCGGTGTGCGCGCTCGGGTGCATCGCGTCGATCGATCGACGACGACGACGACGACGACGACGACGACGACGACGACGACGGAAGGGTGTCTGTCGCGCGTCCTCCGCGAGCGACGACCGCGCGCGACTGACTGGCGCGGCGGGCGTCCGTCGGAGGATCGACGCGGATAACCTGCCTCCGTGTGTCCGAACGACGGTGGCGCGCGCGTGATGGTCGGTGTGCGTGATGGCGCGAATCGTGTGTCTCGTACGGCAGTTTAGTCGTTGGTGTCGATGGTAAGAATGTGGGTGATGAATCATCGGACGCGTGGAACATATCAGAGATAATTTGAATGAACATCGTGTGTGGTGTGCGTGATGTGTGTGTGTTGGGTCAACGCCCTAGCGCGCCGTCCGTCGAGAGGGCGCGCGGGGGCGCATGCGCGCGTCACCCCGCGACGATCGATCGGATGAAGATCGACGAGGTGCCGAGCCTGGCGCGCAAGGCGCGCATCGCCGCGCACACGCACATCAAGGTGAGACGCGCGAGACGAAGGCGGCGCGGAAGGATCGAATGAATGAATGAAAGAATCGGATTCTTCGATTGGTTGATTGATTCGATCGTTTCCTCGACTCGAGCGTCGCGATCGGTGCGCGATGACGACGAGCGAACGACTGACGATGATGACGACGGCGCGCGCGCGGCGATGGTTTCGTTCGTGGTGTAGGGTTTGGGTTTGAAGGATGACGGAGACGCGGCGGAGACGGCTGCGGGGTGGATCGGGCAAGAAAACGCGCGAGAGGCGTGCGGCGTCGTGGTGGACATGATTCGCGAGAAGAAGATGGCTGGACGCGCTCTTTTGATGACGGGCGCGCCGGGAACCGGTAAGACGGCGCTCGCGCTCGGGATCGCGCAGGAATTGGGGAGTAAAGTACCGTTTTGCCCCATGGTCGGCAGCGAAGTGTACAGCTCGGAAGTGAAGAAGACGGAGGTTCTCATGGAAAACTTTCGACGCGCGATTGGATTGAGAATCAAGGAAGTGAAGGAGGTCTACGAAGGTGAAGTGACGGAAATGACTCCCGAAGAGACCGAAAGTACGAGCGGTGGATACGGCAAGGTGATTTCGCACGTCATCGTCGGCTTGAAGTCGGTGAAGGGTGTGAAGCAACTCAAACTCGATCCCGCCATTTACGAGTCGTTGCAACAAGAAAAGGTGCAGGTCGGCGATGTCATTTACATCGAGGCGAATAGTGGAAGCGTCAAGCGCGTCGGTCGCAGCGATGCGTACGCGACAGAGTTTGATTTGGAGGCGGAGGAGTACGTGGCGCTTCCGAAGGGCGACGTGCACAAGAGGAAAGAAATCGTACAAGACGTCACTCTGCACGACTTGGACGCGGCGAACGCCAAGCCAGTCGGTGGCCACGACATCGTGGCGATCATGAATCAGCTTAGTAAGGGGAAGAAGACTGAAATCACGGAAAAGCTGCGTCACGAAATCAACAAGGTTGTTAACGGCTACATCGACCAAGGCATCGCGGAATTGATTCCAGGCGTACTGTTCATCGACGAAGTGCACATGCTGGATATTGAGTGTTTCACGTACTTGAACAAAGCCCTGGAGTCTGCTCTCGCGCCCATCGTCATTTTCGCCACGAATCGCGGTATTTGCACCGTCAAGGGCACGGATATTCAGGCTCCGCACGGTATTCCAACTGATCTTCTCGACCGCTTGATGATCGTGAGAACCATGACGTACACAATTGAAGAAATGGTTCGAATCCTCGCCGTGAGAGCACAAGTAGAAGGTTTAGACATCGATGAAGAGTCTCTCGCTCACTTGGCCGACGTGGGTGATAAGACATCGTTGCGTCACGCTATGCAACTCTTGTCTCCGGCGTTCGTCATCGCCAAAACAAACGGTCGAGAAAAGGTTGTCCTCGCGGATTTGCAAGAGTGCGAAGACCTGTTCATCGATGCCAAGGCGAGCGCCAAACTATTGAGTGAGCAAGCCGATAAGTATCTAGCGTAGGCTCTCGGTCTAGTTGTGTAAAAGTAAAACGTGTCTAAAGTGCATATAACACGTCGCGTCTACTGCCTACGATGGAATACTATGGGCTTACTATAATAGCCCGAGGCTAGGATAGTGTGCTGCGCACGCGTGTTTGAGATGATATACGTCAGAAACGTGTAGAATCTCTTAAAGCTTGTTCATCTCAAGTGCCTCGTTACTGCCTTCTCCGCTTCCGCCTTCTCCGCTAACGTCGTTTTGCACTGGTTGTGACGGCCGTGATTTCGTTCGCATACTGAGCGCATCCTGGGGATCTAGAAATGTAACACAACCGTCAGCGACGAGATCCGCCTGTTGCTGCCACATTTGTCTTGAGCAAAGATTACTTCGCATGTTTTTCATCAAGAGTACCGTGGTTTCTCGATCGGCTGGTTTCATGCTTTCAAGTCGTGTTTCGGTGTCGCTTGAGGATGTCTCTTTGACTTCAAACAAATCAGAGAGAAAGTTGTACACCGCTTTGAAATTAGGCGCCGAAGTATCTACTCTCTGCTCTTGTGCGGGCGTCGATTTTTGCAAGCGGTCTTGTGCTTGAACGGTGAGTGAACCGTCAGAGGCTGTTTTGACCACGAGGAGTTGCGTGGCCTCGGTGCCGGTGGCGGCGGCGGTGGCGGTGGCGGTGGGGGTAGCGGCGGCGGTGGCGGCGGTGGCCGTTTTCTTGCCTTTAGACGCGGGTGTGTTGTTCTTCGCCTTATGACGCGGCGGAGGTAGATGCTCACCGGTTCCGTTTTTCAATACCTTGAGAAAGTACTTTTGCGCGTGCGAACGAATCTGTATCACCGTCTTCGTTCCGACGAACTCTTCTATCCGCTTCCAATCGCGATTGTACATCTCCAAGGCTTTCAAAAACATCGCGTGTTCTTTTTGCGTCCACGATACGCGCGGTTTCGTCTTCGTGTACGGCTTTCTCGGTTTCTTCTCCTGGGCCGCCCCGGACGCCGACGGTGCCCCCTCCGCGTTCTCGAGTTTCTCCGCCACCTGCACCATCGGCGCCATCGCGATCGTCTCTCACGCTCTCCGACGACGAGACCGGCGTTCCTCTTCCGTGTGCGATCCCTCTCTCGCGCTCGTAATCCTCCTCTCGCGCGTCGCACTCGCTCGCTCCACGATAATTGTCGATTCTCAACCACCCGGATACTCCTCGACTCGTCGTGACGGCGTCGACTTTTCGATCCCGCACCGCTCGTCCCGCGCGACGCACCTCGCGACGCACGCACGCGTTCCGTTCACGCTCGCACGCACGCACGCGCTCGCTCGCGAGTCGGTGACGCGCACTGCCGCACGACGCGTGGAACGACGCGGTGGTGCGTCGACACACGCGCGCGCGTCACGGCGTGCGATCGGCGATCGCCCTGGAGTGTATGGCTCTATCGTCGATAAAGTATTGTCGATACAGTATCGAGACTCTTCATCCTAGTCGTAGTGTGTGGTGTACGGTCGTTTTCATCGTACGATGAGACGTTTTGGGGGCATCTATCTCCGTCGTCGGAGGACGGGCGGCACGAATGCACGAACGGCGCGCGCGCGTCGTCGTCGACGGACCGCACTCGTCGTCGCGCGCGCGTCCGTCCGACGCGTCGACGATCGACGAACGATGGCCACGGTGGCGATCGAAACGCCCACCGAGCGTCATCCGGCGACGACGGCGCTCACGCTCGGGTTTAAGGCGGCGCCGATCGCGACGTACATCACGTGCGAACTGTTTTCTACAGATTTCATCGGCAACTTTGTCGCGTGCGTCGTCGCGCTCGCGATGGATTTTTGGGTGACGAAAAATATCAGTGGACGGTTGCTCGTCGGGTTGAGGTATTGGAACGAGATCGACGAGGAGGGGAACTCGACGTGGAGGTTCGAGTCGAGGGACGACGAGGGCATGGCGCGCGTGAGCGCCGCGGAACGACGCGTCTTTTGGACCGCACTGTACGCGGGCGTCGGGGCGTGGACCGTCTTGCTCATCGGTGCGTTGGCGAGTTTTGAATTCAACTACGCGTTGATTCCGGTGGTGGGACTGTTACTCGCGGCGAGTAATCTGGTGGGGTATTTGAAGTGTTCGAAGGAGGCGAAGGACCAGTTGGCCGGCTTCGCGAGACAACAGATGACGAGAGCCGTCTTCTCCAGCGTCGCGGGGTGACGCTCGCCCGTTCGTCCGTCCATCCACCTCGCTCGCTCGCTCGCGTTGATTTCATCATGTAGTTTCCCTAGTCTAGAGCGCGACGAAGACTGTAAAACCAAACCGAAACGCGCTCGTCCCGTCTCGTCGCGTCCCGAGTTGGCTGGACGTGGTCATCTCCGCGCGCGTTCCGCGCCGAGTCGGCACACCGCCGCGCGCGATCGCGCCGCGCGATCGCGTCGATCGCGCGGCGAACAAAGGAAAATGTCGACCGCGCACAGGGACGCGACGGCGCGACGCGCGTCCGGTGCGCCGTCGACGTCGACGACGGTTGTGCATTCCGGTTGGCTCACGAAGCGAGGTGGGAAGGATTTGTACGGGAAGGCTACGTGGCGGTTGCGATATTTCGTGTTGAGACGACCGAGACACGCGCGCGAGAGAGCGTGTGTGAGGTATTTCGCCAACGAACCCGCGGACGCGGCGGAGAGCGCGGCGAAGGCGGAATTCGCCATCAACGGGAGGAGCGCGGTGAGAATCTTGGACACGGATGAGGCGTTCGCCGAGTACGGATTAAAGGCGCACAAGTACGCGGGGAAACGGATATTCGCGTTCCAGACGATGCCTGGAGATTACACCAAGGGGAACACCCTCGTGGTGGAGGCGGAAGATTTGCAGACGCTGCAGCGATGGGTCACGGCGCTGAGCGAAGCCATCGCGGCGGCGAGAAGCTTGGAAAATGAAGCCGCGGGGATAGGCGGACTCGCGTCGACCGCACCGGTCGATGAACTCGAAAATGACGTGTTGAGAGGGAAGAATTACCGAGGCACGCTCGAACGCGCCGGTCTGTGCGGACCTCTGGGTGGTGGGGCGTTGCCCGTGCACTTGGACGCGTGCTGGGAAAACATGACCTTCGTCGATCTCATGGCCGATTCGTGCCTGAACGCCACGATCGGCCGGTCGCGTCGGCCCAAGTACGTGCGCGAAACGTTGACGTCGTTGATCGATAGCGCGATCACGATCGGGAAATGTTTGGGAGCCTTGCCTCTCAAGATGAGCCCGGCGGAATCCAACGCCGTCAGCGTGATTCGACGCGCGCTCGAGGACATGTTATCGCTCGCTCGTCTGATGCCCGTGGGTGCGAAGGACAACAATCTTTTCGTATCGTTTCTCTCGGCTCTGTTGGATCGAGTGAAGCAGCTTCGGGCGGGGGAGATCATCATGATTCCTGGAGGATGGGCAAACGAAGAAGGCGGAGCAGCGGTAATTTTTACCATTCATCGACTGCCGCAGCACTTTGTCGTGAGTGTTACCAACTGCGGAGATGGCCTCGAATATCATCCGGTTCAAGCTGATCCGGCGAAGGATGCGTTTCGGTACATCAACACGATTCAGTTGATGGAAGTTCCGATCGCCACCGCGATGGATTCGGCGGCGTGGGCTTTGCTGTTTCGACCTTTGATTTTTCCCCAGGAAGCGGACAAGGCGAAGGATATGATTTACAACAAAGTGTTGCCGATGATGAACGGTCGTCCGCTGATGGCTTCCGTGACTCCGCGCCCGCTCCGTACCATGAAGTTTGCAAAGCCTCCTCGCGGACAAGACTCGAGCGGTGTTTTCACCGCGCTCGAAGCCGCGCGATGCGGGCTCGCGAGTCTAGGATGTCCCCCGGCTCGCGCGGACGCGCTCGTCAATCTCGGTGTCAGATACGTCATGCTCGAAGAAGCACGTCGTGATTTGGAACGTGTGGAAATGATCGGCGCCAGCGCACTCGTAACGTTACAAGCGGCGTGTCGAACAGTAGCAGAACACGCCGCAAATCACGCAGACATGTGCGTAGAAGCGGAGGAGGCGGCGAGCGGAGGTGAGGAACCCAAGAAGGCGGCGATAAGTCGCGACACCTTGTCTCAAATACTTCGAAGCGTCGAGGCAGTGATGGTGCGAACGAAATCGTTACACAGCACGACGACTCTTCCGCCCGCGCTGTCGCCACCGAAGGTTCCGATGAACGCGTGCGCGCTACCTCTGTTCAATCGTCTCGCAGTCGAAGGTAACGTCGATGCGCTCGCCGGTGCCGCGAGAATGCCACCCATCATCCGACCGGTGGAGCTTACGTCCGTGCCCGATGCGGTGGCAGATTTGAGCGAAGTTCCAAAGGCGTTACGAAACGCACTGCATTGCTGTACCATTCTGGCTAATCAAGCGGATTTGATGCCGAATTCGTACGCGCTGCGCGTCAGCTTGCTGAGTCATTTGTTTTTACACGTGTTACCGGCTCCGTTGCCGCTGACGCATCCCGAAAGGGATTCAAAATGTTTCTGGGCATCGGCTCAGACGACGTACGAAGTGCAGGCAGAGATTTTGAGAAGTTTGAACCTTCTCCTTCGACATTTTTCCGCAGCTTCCTTGTCGATCAGCGTGACGCAAACGTTCGACGCGGCAAGATTACTAACCGTGGCCAACTTCGCGGCGGTTGCAGACGCGACGCTTCGGCTCAAAGTGTTTGACGCGCCGTCGGCCTTCATGCAGCATTACGCGGGATACGCACAGGGTCCGATCACGGCGTTCGGATTTGAGATTGGTCCGTTCGCCGTTGAGGCTGAATACTTGCGTTTCCACTGTCCCGAGCGCACCATTAGGCTTACGCAGACGCTCGATTATTTCTATAGTTTGAAGAAGACGATCAAGGAAGATCACATGATCTACCGATGGGAAAATGAAAGAGCCGGTGGCATGTCTTTCGGCATCGGCGAGGCGCGTCTCATCGATCAAGTCTGTTTACAGATGGGCACGAATCGCAACGACCCAGAGTACTTGGCCAAGTATCACAGCGGTCAATTGCGCGAGTTCGTGGATGAATATCCCGAAATGAGCGCGTTGCGTGATATTATTTTCATGTTCAAGCTACTCATGGCGCCGACGTCTGATGATCTTCCGGAGCTCGCGCGTTGGAAACCCATCGACGCCGCCCTCGAGTGGAGCGTCACCAAACGCGACGGCTTCTTCGACTTGGAGGTGCACGCGTTTGGGCGCTCGTTAAAAATTCTACCTTGGAGCGAACCCGTCGAGGAAGGCGTACCGGTGAAAACGGGGTGGCGTAACATCTTCGGTGGTGGTTTCTTTGCGCGCGCGCAAGATAGGCGACCACGATGTCCACCATCGGGAGCGAATCCGAGTAACTTGGCGGGCAAACGCATCGATACGGAAGAAGACGTGCTTCATCTCAGAGAAGTTCCGACGTTCGACAACTTGCTCAAACCGAGCGAATCCGAATTACTTCTCACGTATCTGACCGCGCCGATGATTCGTTTGCCGCTCGTGATGAAACTGTTTTCTGATCCTTCTCGAGTGCGTTCGTTGACGCACAACGACATTCAGAGCATCGTGGACGCTGTCATGTTCGAGCCGGGCCCGTGGGCTCCGCCCGAGCAAGCCATCGTGCCGCAAGAAATTCCAGCGCCGACTCGCGCGCACATGGCCGCGCCGTGTGGCTTGTTAGTGCACGAGCTCATCAACTGTCCGGCGCCGTTGGCAGATAGCGCCGAGGAATTGTTGACGCTGAGTCTCGAGCTCGACACTGGACGCCACGACGCGCCGAGCGCTCAGGGCGTCATGTTCGCGTGCAGAATGCTCACTCGATTACTCGCTTTCGTCGATCAGATACTCAAGGCGAACAGTCTGGACGCCGAGTTCACGACGTCGACGGGCGTCACCCGAGGCCTCGATTGTTCGCAATTGGCGGTGACGGCGCTCAAAGACGTGAAATCGCGCATCAACAAGGCGCTGAGCGAACGATGCCGACCGGTGCTTCAGCGATGGTTACGTCACGCGGTGAAGAAGAATGCGATCCGAGCGGCGTGTGCGCTTCACGCACATCTCGCATACATGTATTATTGGACTCCCAGAGCGGAGATTGACAAGCAAGCGGCGCTTACCATTCTCACCGCGCAGCAGTACATCTTCGTCAATTACAGCTTCGTGGACACTCCGGACGGGAGCGAGACGACTCGTAGAAAATTAGCGGACAACACGAGCATGAGCGGTGTCGACACCGGTTTGGGTTTCACGCCGACCGAGGTGTTCGATCTGTTCCAACGAAAGCGACGAGCGATTCTGGAGTGGGCGGCGGCGAATCCTCGAGACGCGAATAGCATTTTAGAGAGCGTCGTGAAGACGTTGACGACAAAGAAGTCTGACGGCACGCAGTCTCCGACGAATGTCTTAGATTCGGAGGACACGTTTAACGCGAAGAGATCTTGGAGACGAGCGCCGGGCGAAGGAGGCGCGGGTAGATTCGTGAGCTACGTTTCCGACATTCCATTTTCTGAAATCGTCGAGCAAGACAAACGAAACGCGGAATACTTGCTTCAGAACCATCAACACTACGGTGAATGGCTTCTCGAGACGACGCTTCAGTCGTTCGACATGGAGATCAACACGCAACTCGGTGAGTTCACTGTGCGGAAGAACAGATTGCGACACTTGGACGCGCACATTCGCGAGATGCCGGATTTCGTCGACGCCATGGGACCCGTTCTCGCGAAGCGCGGTATCGAGCCGTCGCATTTCCAGCAGCTCAGCAATAGCGACGAGCTGAACATAGGCGATTCAGGCGACGTGGTTCACTGTGCCGAAGTGAAGAACACCGAGCATCGAACGTGGATGCGTCTCGTCGGACTCAGTCACGACGTGCAACTCTGGGATCGCGACCCTCGTCCTCCGAGCAACGAGTTCACGCGACCGTTGACGAGCAAGGTGCAGACGAACGTGCAAGCGCTCGAGATTCTCGGACGCGCGGTGGGCGCGGGCGGACTCGAACCTTGCGAGCAGTGGATCTTGGCGTTGCTGGATCCGGTCGTGAAAGGTCCGGGCGCTGGATACCTGCACGGCGTCGAATTGTTTCTCCCGAAGCACACTATTCGAGGTCCCATCGCGCGACTCGCCGGGACGGGCGCGCCGGATAACGCGTCCAGCGAGCCTTGGAGTTTCTGGCGGAAACATAAGGAAAAACGCGACGACGACGACCAACGACGCGTGGAGGAAGCTAAACAACTGCTGACAGAAGTCGTGATAGTCAGGGAACCTCCGCTGGTGCAAGTCTTCCGAGTCGAATCGTACGGTAGACGCTGGAGACGATCCTTGGTTTTCGCTTCGAACTCATCCTTTTGTCTCGCGGACATCGATCCTGACGGTGAGCCCATTTTAAAGGATGAGAGTGAACGGTTCTTACTGTCCGCAGCGCGATTGGGTTCGCGAGCACCGAGTTTAGTCATCACTCGTCATTTGAACGGTTCCATCGGTCGAGAATCGTACGTACCGGCGAGACATTTGAGAGGTTTGTTGCCACAAGCTCTGCTCGGAGAGTATCAATTCTGGAGAAGTGAAACGACTGGGGACCTGTTCGGTAGTCCGAACGAGCACGCTTCAAAGCAGAATACGATGATCCACGTGCGCCTCGGATACGAGAATAACGGCCTTCTCGACGGCGGACACGCCGTAGACACTCGAGCCATCGTGAGAAGACTTCCAACGGTGGGCGCCGATGGGAGCCCGCAGTTACCTCCGCTCGACGGCTCGTACGTCGATGGACAGCTCACGTTGGTTGACCTTCTCTACTCGCCGGCGTTGTTGGGAGAACAAGCACAGTCGTTACTCTCGCTTACGAAGTCACTCGCCGCGGTGGAAGGATTGGCGCACTCTCTCGTCTGGTCCTCAAAGCGCGGGCTCGAAGACGCGCAACAACAGCCGTGCGTGGAAGTCTGTGATATTTCACGTATCGAGCTTCCAAGACTCGGTGTGTCGTTCAACGCGATCGAATCCGGAGGTTCGATTCGACTGGAGTGTGAAGAACACGCCGGTTTGTTTTTGGCGCAACGACGTAATGCAGCTCTTGAAAAACTTCTCACTGGTTTACCGCACGCGTTGCTGCTCGAAGCACGCGATGGTGCGCTTTCTGTTCTTTTATCCGCAAGTGCGATTCCAAGACCTGCGGCGACGACGGCCGACGCAGCGCACGGTGCGAGCACCGGACTCGGCTCTGATTTAATCATCGACCGTTGGAGCACGGAATGGGTGGAGAACATCGGTTCGACAAAACATTACGTGTACCCGGTACATCCGTCACACACGATCATAAGCGCCACGTCCATGGCCGCGGCTTTGTATCTCGGCACGTTGAGATTCATCGGTCGTGACTACCTAGCCGTGCTCAGGCTGGCTGAGCTCTGCGTTTCGGAAGCGCAGCCGACGGCGGAGGAGGCGCAGTTGTGGGACGCGCTCGTGCACGCGGCATCTTTAGATCCAAGTCCAGACGCGACCGCTGTTCGCGTGAAACTCGCGATCATGGTTAAGGATACACCGATCGAACCGCAAATCGCAGCTCACTGGCCGCCGGTGGCGGACGTGCTCGCGTACGTCAACGCCTGGCCGTACGTGAGCGCGAATTGCCGTCTCACGGGACACGAAGAACTATCCGCAATCGAGAGTTTGGGTCTTCCCGACAGCATCCAGAAGAAGAAACGCTCGGCGTTTAAGAGAGTCTTCAAGTTCATGTTCCCCGGTGCGCGCCAGGCGAGCCAGTCCGACATGCTCATGGATCCCAAGAAGACGCCGGCGTTGATGAATCGCGCGTCGTATCTCAGACAGCTCGTGAGCGGCATCGCCCGAATGAGCGCTGGGTCTACGCCGACGAGTTCGGGCTTCCCGATCGTGTTTCCACCGATGCCATCGTACAGCAAATACGACGACGTGGATGATTTGACGTGCTTGTCCGATAAAGTCACGGGCGAAGGACCGCTGGGCAAGCTGGCGGGATTGATTCAAACGTACAACCGTCCGGACGACGTGAGCGTGAACGGTTCCCAAGCGCTCGCGCTGATCGGTAAGTGGATCGATAAAGAAAAGTTCAATCTCGATGGAAACTTGGGCTTCCCGTTGTTTTTTGAGCTGCTGACCGGAACGCTCCCGTTGCGCATTCTCCCCGGCGACACCCCGCATCGATGCGGCTGCGCGCTCTTGCGCTTCGTACCCGAAGAACAGTCCATGAAGCGCGGTACGCTGATGAGCACGCTTCGCGTGCTCGCAGCATGTCCTCAAATAGCGCAGGAATGTCCGAGAATGGAGGAACAAAGCGTTGGTCAACGATTCAGCGCGATGTTTACATCCGACGGCGCCATCGGACAATTGCTCAGAAAAGTGAGACCGTATCTGCAACGAAGAAAGGAAGAGTTCCCGGTGCGCGTCAGCTGGACGGGTAAAGATTACGTCCCCGCGAGCATATACGAATCGGACGTGCAAACATGGGCGCGAACGATCGCCGCAGGTGGTCGCTGGGCGTTGACTCGATTCATGAACACTTCGTGCTCCGAGCGAGACTTTCCTCTGGAGATGGCGACAAACGAAATGGCAGGCGGAACGTCGTGGAGCGGACGCACGCTTCAACACGTCGACTTGGAGATGCTCGTGAAACGCCCGTTGGGCGTGCTCGATCTGAACAAGTTCGTCGTGCCGATGACCGAGGACAGAGAGGACGAACTCGCGCAGTCCGTCGCGCTCGGCGGCGTCGGCGGTTTGCCTTTCGATGTGACGCAACATCCGGCGGGCGCCACTCCGATCGCGCGACAAATGCTCAATCGTCTCCGCGCAGACGTCTCGGGCGCGGCTGAAAAGGCGCGCGAACGCAAAGCGAACGGTGATTTCAGCGCGGTGACGCTGAAAGGGTTCTGTCCGAGCGACACCGCCGCCATCGCCGCCGAGGCGGGCGCCGGTCGAGCAGGCGCCGCCGCCGCGACGGCGCGTTCGGTTCTTCGCGCATTGCTCGAAGGCATCCGTCGCGTCACCGCTGACGATAAGACGTCGGCCAACGAAGCCATGTCTGCCGCGCTCGCGACGGCGAACGGTCTTCGCAAGGATGTCGAATCCGGCACGAAGATGTTACGCTTGGGATTGCAGCGCCGCGCCGGCGCGTGGGCCGAGGTGACGTTTGAGGATTTGATCGAGTGTCTCACGTGCGAGGGCGGCGAACACATCCTATCGCGTCTCTCGCCGGACGTCAGTGCGAAGCAAATCGTCGATGCGTTACACTTGACATCGCAGGCGTTATTGCTCACACTTCGAGCGACGCTCGCCGCGAGAGCCGCCGCCATGGTGGCGGACGCGCTCATCGCGTTGACGAATTGCGCCAAAGCCGCCGCCGTCGACGGCATCGACTCGGTCGATCGAGACCTGCGTCTTCGAGCGTTGGCCATCGCGCAGTTGATTTCGGTCGAGAGACACTACTTCAACGCTGACACCGCGAATCCGTTTAGTAAGGCGAAGTCGTTGGTCTTTGATCCTCGATTGTTGGTGTACGAGTACAGTCAGAGCATCGTCTTGCGCAAGCGTCAAGTCGAGTTGACTCGTGATTTCATCGCCACCGCCGAGAACGGTGGCGGCCAGTGCGCGCAGATGCTCATGGGTGAAGGGAAGACAACTGTGGTCTGTCCGTTGCTCGGGTTTATCCTCGCAAAGAGCAGTTCGTTGGTCGTGCAGGTGGTGCCGCACGCGCTCTTGGAATTTTCTCGAAGCACGCAGCGCAAGGCGTACTCGGGCGTCATACGACGGTCGGTCGTCACGCTCGACTTCAACCGATACACTTCTCTCGCCGATGGTGCCATTTTAGGCGCACTTCGCAAGGCGAAGGAAAACAGAGCCATCGTCATCGCCTCGCCGACGAGTATCAAATCTCTCGCGCTCAAATTCCTCGAAGTGTGTCACCTCCTTGATCAGTCGTACATCGCGTTGCGCGACGGACAAGCCGGAGGCATGCTCGCCAGAGGAACAGAGTTGGTCGGACGCGTATTCACGGGGGCGAAGAGTCGCAGTGAACGCGTGGCCGAGGCCGGCGGCCTCACAGTAGAGGAGATGGATCATCTTCGAGCCGAGGCGCTCGCCGCGGCAGAAATTTTTGAAATTTTCCAAACCGGCACACTCATTCTGGATGAGGTCGATTTGATCCTCCACCCGCTCAAATCCGAGCTCAACTGGCCGATGGGTCGACGCATTCCGCTCGATTTCAGTCAATCCGAATCCGGAGAGGGTTTCAGATGGAAGTTGCCCTACTTCATTCTCGACGCCGTCTTTGCTGTGACGTACGGACGTTCGACGGCTTCCGAGGCGGAGGGTTCTCAAGAGGCGACGGATCTTTTGGAAGCCATTCGCGACGCAGTGAAGAGCGCGATCGCAGCGAAGCAGTTGCAAACATCGCCGCATCTCGTCTTGCTCGACAAGGGATGGTACGCCGAAGTTCTACGTCCGCTCTTGGCGCAGTGGACGAGCATTTGGTTGCGCGCGCACGGCGGTTTGCGAGGCATGTCGGATGCGCACACGATCGCGTATCTCGTTCGAGGTCCCGGCGAAGCCGAGGCGAAGGCGCATCTCAATCGCGAATCCACGGACGAAGCCACCAAGATGACGAATCTCGCACGAGATTGGTTGTGCTCTCTCTTGCCTCACATGCTCGCCAAGGTGGACAGAGTCACGTTTGGCTTGTTACAACCGGACGACGTGGAGTTGTTGGAGAAGACGACCGGACAAACGTTACCGAAGACGCGTAAACTGTTGGCTGTGCCGTTCGTGGGTAAGGACATTCCGAGCAGAACGAATGAATTTTCGCATCCGGACGTCGTGCTTGGCTTGACCATGTGCGCGTACCGTCTCGAAGGTTTGCGGCGATCGGACTTCAAGCAGTTGCTTCGCATTTTGATGGAAGAGTACGACAACGAGGCGGGTCCTCCGGTGAAACGTCCATCATCTCGTCGATGGGCGGATTGGGTTCGAACGACGGGCAAACGCGTGCGAGGGGAAGCTCGCGCCGAGGCTGCGCTCAACGCCAGACGCCGAGGCGTGTCGCAGCAAGCCGGCGTGCGCGACGTCGGAGACATTCGAGGTCTCGCGTGGCTCGAAGAAGAATCCGGTGGATTGCACGAAGACGAAATCTGGCCGTTACAGTTGATCGATCTCAGAGACCACGATCAAATCGAAGAGCTGTATCAACTGCTGAAAAAGACGCCGCCGTGTGTCGAGTACTATCTGAATGAGTTCATCTTCCCGGAAACCGCGCAGCATCAAAACTTGAAATTGAGCGCCACGGGTCAAGAGCTAGGCGGCGACGTCTTGTTCCCGAACCGTTTGGGCTTCAGTGGAACGCCGAGTGATTTGCTTCCGCTCGAGCTCGGTGCGCCGCGTTACGAATCCGGTTCAGACGCGAAGATGCTCGCCTACCTCACCGATCCGCAGACGGCGGCGACGATGCCGTTGGAGAACGATTGGAACGTGAACACGTTACTCACGCGTATTGCGACGGCTGATCCACCGATACGCGCGCTCATCGACACCGGTGCACTGGTCACGGGCATGTCGAACCTCCAGGTGGCGCGTTTCTTGCTCGAGAACGGTCTCGCCTGGGCCGAGGGATGCGTCTTCCTGGACGAAAACGACAAGCAGATGATTCTCATGCGCAAGGGATGGGAAGTCATACCGTTGCAGCGCGTCGCCGCGATGCCGTTGACGAAACGATTCTCCTTCTACGATCAAGTGCACACCACGGGCATGGACATCAAGCAATCTGCAGCCGCGCAGGCGGCGATCACTCTCGGTAAAGACATGGTTTTGCGTGATTACGCTCAGGGCGCGTGGCGTATGCGCGGTTTGGGACGCGGTCAGACACTCAAGGTAGTCGTCATACCCGAAGTCGCGCGTCTGATCAACGCCGAAGTTTCAAAGGGATGCGGGCAAGTCGCGTCCGTGCGAGAATCCGAGTTCGCGACGATGTCAGCGGACGAGGCGGAGACGCGCAAATTGCGGGACATCGCGGCGTGGCTCGTCGTCAACAGCATGCGCAGCGAAAATATTCAAGCGGGGCTGTTAGCTGAGCAACGCACGGCGAACATTTGGAGAAAACACTCGTACAGGAAGCTCATCGCTGCGCCCACCGTGCCCGGCACTCCGAAGGCTGACGGTATGATACACGCGTGTCTGGACGTTTTCCGCGATAGAGTGTCGTACGTGGTGGCAAACGTCATTCCGACCGCCATCTCTCCGTCTGAAAAACTCGCCATGAGCGTACAGCAGTTCGGTCACTTGGTGGACGACAATCCCCACGCAAAGGAGCAACTTCGCGCGCTCGTGGCCGAGGTGAAACAAATGGAAGAGACGACAAATATCACGTTGCGCAAGATTCGCGCCGGCGTCTCCCAGGCGCACGGCTCGATTGAATCCGGTGACCAAGGCTTGGCTGGTGGCGTCGAACACGCGTTGGATCTCGAACAGGTTCAAGAAAACGAAGAAGAACAAGAGAACGAACAGGAACAAGAACAAGAGAAGGAAGAGGAGCGCGAAGAGGAGATCGTCGAAGAGGAGCCCGCGGGTTTGAAATACGTTCGAGACGACGAGAGGCAAATATGTTGGAACTACGATGCGTTATCATCCGCGCCGAGCAAAAACGCGCAAGGATTCTATCCGCTCAATACGTTCAAGATCCACAAGGGCGTGGGTAAGACCACGGACCCGCTCGATTTCCCTTCGTATCTGCACCTCTCGCGAAACTACTTCCGAGAAGGTTGGGCGCTGAATGGACATCGCCGATTGAAAAATCTCACCATTGTGCTCGACTGGGTGCCGAACAGCACGGAATTGACGGCAGATACGAATCCAGGAGTCGGTAGTTTCACCGTCGCTCAAGAATCAGCCTTGCGCACGGCGTTCGATATGTTTGATACGTCTGGCGACGGTCGATTACAAGTCAAGGATTTGCAAGAAGTGTTGCGCGAAATCGACGCGTGCGTAGAGGACGATGAACTTCGTCTTCAACGGCTCGCTTGCGAAGTGGCGGAAGAGTCTCGCACTTTCAACACTGGCATGGCCTCTTCCGGTACGTCCTTCGAAGAGCTGAAACGCGTGTTGCGTACGAAGAACATCTACTCCTTGCAGCGTGGCCGGTATTACGTCGCGTTGTCCCTCGCCGAAGCAGAATCCCTTCGCGTGGTGATGCACTTAACCAGAAGCAACACGTCAAGCGACGGAAAGCTCCTGCCGTTCAAGCCAACGGAGGCAGCGCTGAGAATAGGCGGAGGCACGCTCCTCGACACGACGTCCGACTTTAGATCCGCGCAAGTGTTCCAAGGTGCGACGGCGGAACAATGCTTCAGATTTTTGGACAGTCAGTTGGACTTCGAGGACAGAGAAGTTTCATTACTCCTTCGCGCGTTGCAGGGCTCGCCGTGCGATAAGCGTGCGTCGTTTTTCGAATCAGTTCGCGCGTGCAGACGCCGAGCTAAGATTCCGTGGGCCTCGACGCCTCTCGCCAAGGTCCTCACGACGCCGGATGAGTTCCACCTGCTCGCCGCCCGCGCTCTCGTGGCGCGCGTTCGAACCGCGCTCCAATCGAAACGCATGCGTTTGTTGGACGCGTTCAGGGCGTTTGATGGGGAGAATATTGGACGTCTCACGTACGAGGCGCTGTACGGAGGATTGTCGTGGCTCGGACTCTCGCTGTCGTCGGCGCAAATGCTCGAACTCGCAGCGCGCGTGGATAAAACCAACGACGGTTACATCACGCGAGAAGAGTTTGAAGAAGCTTTCGGTCCCGACGACGATTGGATTTTGGATGGGGGTGACTTCAAACCGCAGCTTGCGCTTCCGCCGTCGCTGACGCAGCCTCGACACTCCGTCGCGCCCACGCCGACGTCGTCGTCGTCCTCAAAAAAAGTAGGCCTGATGGATCTCCTCGGAGACGACAGCAGCAGTGCGCAGGTGACGTCCACGAGCAGTGGGCGCGTCGTCGATCCGGTGACGTCCGCGCTGCTGCCACCGCAGCCGCCTCCCAAGGTGACGAGCACGGAGAACGTGAGCATCGACGATGTGACGGGCCTCGGCGACTGGGGCGCGCTCGGCATGGCGGCCACCCTACCGACCATCGCCAAGAAACCAACGCCGGCTGCGATCGCGGCGAAACCGAGCGCGAGCGATCCGTTCGGTCTCGGTCCACCTGCGGGCGCTTCATCGATGGCGTTCGACGATTGGTTATCAGGCGGGTCCGGCGATGTGCTCGGCGGCGGTTCGCTGAGCGATCCGCTCGGTTCGAGTCCGCCGTCGACAGCTCTCGATGGATGGGAAGGCGGCGATATGATTCAATTGGAGACATCCACAGGCTCGATCGCCGCGCCCGCGCGAGAGAAGATCCAAGCGCGCGCGCTCGTGAATCCGGTGCGAGAGGCCGAGGCGAGAAAGAACGCGTACGTCGACTCCAAGTTGAATCGCGCCGCGCTCAACGGGTTCCAAGTCGCCGTCGTGCATCAAAAATCGTTCCACAAAGTGTGGACCAGCGATGGCACGGGAAGCCGCTCGACAGGGAGTGTATGGGAAGCCGCGCTCGGAAAATCGACGCTCAAGAAGAAGAGCGAGCGATGCTCGCTCGGGCACTACGCGTCTCCGCACTTTTCGCAACCGAAGCCAGCGCCGTTCGCTGTGGAGGTGACCGACGTGAATGCGTACGCGTTGACCGGATCGGCGTACATGCCTCGGGTTTTAGAGCGTTTGTTTCCGTATCCAAGCAGGTTTAGACAAGTCTGGGGTCAGGAGTGGAAGGGCACCGCGCTCTACGCGTGGACACCGGTCCCTCCCCCGGGATTCGTCGCCGTCGGCATGGTTTTGACGAAGAAACCGCAGGCGCCCGACGTGTCGAGCGTGCGATGTTTGCCCGAGCAATGGGCCATCAAGCCGACGATGGCACCGCAGCTCGTGTGGTCGAACGAGGGCAGCGGTGGACGACCCGCGAGTATTTGGCTCGTCAACTCTCTCGGTTTGTTGCACGTCAACATCGGCCACAACCCCCCGGCGGCGAGAGATTTGTGGGACATCAAGCGCGGCACGCTCACCGCGGATCAGATTTTACAGCACCAATCCGCGATGCCCTCGACGACGTTCGCGGCGACGTACGGCGGTACGGGGATATCGAGCGATGATTTCGGGGCGACCCAGTACGTGCCTCCGCCGCCGCCTCGCCCGCAAAGTCAGCAGCCGAGCTCGAGCGGCGCGCGAAGCGGCGGCGGCGCGTTGGCGCCAGGATTGGGTTCTTTGATTTAGGCACACACACAGCAAATAATTAATTGTAACTCTGCGAACTACTTTACAATTTGTCTCACGCACACAATAATAGATACTTGAGCTTGACCGTCGCCTCTAATTTCCAAACATCGGCGAGAGCGGCGCCCGGTCTCGCGATCGACCAACGGCGGAGCGACCCGGAGATGCCTCATACGTCTTGGATCCTCTCAAATTTCTCGGCGAATACTGAGAAAAGTTCGCCTTGGCTTCGGCGATGCCTTCGCTCAGGTCGTGGCTCGCTCGAAGGATCTCATCCTGAGCAGCCATTTCGCGAGCGGCAGCGCTGTGGAAAGTGGTCCCCGCGACGGCCGCCTTCGCGGCAGCCTGCGTCGCCGGAGAACTGCCGTTCGAAGCTTCGAGTTGCGTGTGAATAGAAGTGAACTTATCTTGAATGTGCTCCATTTGTGCCAACTCGCTCTCGAGCTTGTGACGGCGCGCTTCGAGCGCGTTACGGACGCTCTTGACGTCGAACACGGAATCCAGGCTGATTTCAAAGGCGTCCTCCATCTCGTTGCGCAAGAAGGAGTTGAAATCGTTGAGAAGCGGCATCAAGAAGAAGCAGTTGAACTTGAGTTCGACGGATTGCACGATGTGCGATCGGATGCCGGCGAAGATTTGACGAACGAGCATGTCGACGATGTCAACCGTGACGGGCTTCATCGAGCGGTTCCAAAGAGTGTTCTCCACCAACTCGGTGAGCTTGCAATTCTTCAACTCCTTATCAGACTTGACGAGTTCGCGTCCCTTACGTTCGTCGGAAGCATCTTCGTTCTCGGTCGGTGCTAAAACGTTGCGCAAACCAGCCTTGTTGCCAGCGTGCAACGACCACGTGACAAACTGCGTCGTGGATTTCAAATCTTCGTGGCACTTGTCTTGACACTCCTTCACCTTGTCGTCGACGAAACGCGCAAAGGTGGCGCCAATCTTCTTCAAAAACACCTCGTGGCCGTTCAAGATGCGTCCTTCCTTTTGCAGGAGGTACATGGCCACCGGTAAAAGTCGACGGGCGATGTGAGAGAGACGGAAACCGAGTTGATGCACGAACGGCTCGAAGGTTTCCTTCGCTCGCGCGATGGCGATGACGCAGGCGGTGCGCGTGTAGTTGACGCCATTGTGAAGCTCGTCAACCCCACACGAGTTCACGATGTCTTCGCGGCTCACCGGCGGGCACTCGACCGCGTTCACGATGAGACGGAACTCCTCGAGCGCGCGATGATATTGGGCACCGCCAAAGAGTCGCATGTCGCTGTTCGGAATGGGTTGCGGCGACACGCACGGGCGTCCGTCGCCGTTGACGAAGGCGCCGCCTCGAATGTGCTCGTGCGCGAGAGTCTCACCGAAGATGCGCGGTGGCGCGGCGAGAGTACCTCTGATGATCTCCGGGATCTTTTCCAAAAAGTGCTGGTAGAACGCACGTCCCTTTTCCTTGAGATGATCTTGGTTCAAGTCGTTGAGTTCTTCGACAGTTTCAGACAGCTTGCTCGTGGCGATGCGGTGTTCGCGCTCGAGAACCGGAACGATCGTCGGCACGTTCTCCAAGTAACGCTGTTGCAAGAGACGCTCGAGGAAGAATCGGAGCTGGCTCACGCCGACGCGACCTCGCTCTTGAACGGTGAGGTGACGGTCCAAGCGGCGCTCGAGTTCGGCGATGTCCTTTTGTTCGCGCTCGAGGACAGCCTCGCGGTAGTGGTCGTTGGAACGGTACTGAGAGTCCCGGGCGAGACCGACGCGGCCGCTTGGCACGGAAGAGAAGAACGGACCGCCTCCGAGAACCGACGGCGCCAAGAGACGTGCTGGCGGGTGCATGAACATCTCGACATCCTGAGAACGAGAAAATTGAGGAATGCGCGTGTCAAACTTGGTGCTCACCATAACGGTGCGTCTGAGGTCCGGATCCGCTTCGAGAACCAAACGCCTCGTCGTCGCGTTGGACCAGTCCGAGCAATCTTCGAGGCAGAGGATGATGTAATCTCGCTGCTGCATCTTGTTTCTGACCAAGTCTTCAACCAAACGCGAGGCTTGTTGCAAACCGGCGAACTTGCGACCGGGCGCGGCAGAGATCAAACCTGGCGTGTCGATGATGGTGAGGTTCGGACAGTACTTGTACTCAATCTTCACCACGATGTCCTTGGCCCAGAATCCGTTTTCGTTCTCCAATCGTCTGTTTTCGTCCTCGATGTGCGCCTGAAGCTCCGGAAGCGAGAGTTCCTCTTCGCGGCCGAGGTTGTCATCCTTGATGAGAAAGCACCTCGGTTCAACCGCGGTGGGGTTGTACTTCATGTTGATGGCGATCGGACGACGCGTCTTGGTACCACCACCGACGTGATTGAACTGGAACCCCATCAACGCCTCGACGAGCGCAGACTTACCATCCGTCTGGTGACCGACGACGAGAATCGCCGGCGCGTCAAACGGCTTGTCAAACTCTTGCGCCATGGTGTGCAACTGCGAATACGCCTCGTACAATCTTTCATTCGCCTTATTAAAGAATCTCTTCGGCGACGCCGTCTCACCACCTTGACTCGTCTCCACGCCTTGTCCGTGCGCCCAGTACGACGGCTTGGTCGCCGTGCCCGGCGCGCGCGCCGGCGCCGGCTCGTACCTCGCGAACGAATCGTACGTCTACACCGAACGATCACGACACACGTCACCGTCAGTCACGCGTCGCGTCTCTCTCGCGCGTCGGTCTCACACGTCTCATCCCCCCCCCTCCACGATCGATCAATCAAGCGCGTCTCGTCTCGTCTCAATCTTCGTCTCTCGCCCCCGCGCTCGAAATTCAAACAAACGGCTCGAAAGTGACCGTTTAAACCGCCCCGCGTACCTCTTCTCTCGCGCGCCCCCCCCGCGACGCGCGCGCCCCGCCGTCGACGGAGACGTCCCCGAACGCCTTGGCCAACCACCTATCGGCGGACATTCCGCTCTCTTGCGGCGAACCGCTCATCGTCGCCGCGCTCGCGCGCGTCGACGCCGCGCGTCGCGCGTCTCACGCGCGCGAGGGTCCTCGACGGATGACGATGCGCGCGAGTCACACGACGATGCGCGCCACCTCGATGGATGCACCGAACGCGTGCGATACAAAGTTTTTTCGAGTCCGCGCGTTCGCGTCCTCACCCGCGCGCTCGACGCTCGCTCGTCTCGCGGTGCGCGCGCGTGTGACGCGCGCGAACAATCACGCAGCGCCCATCCGCGCTGGCGCGCGCATCTTCATCATTTTCCATCTACATACAGATCAACCGTACCTCCATACGGGTTCGTATCCCCTATGAAACGACCGATCATACCTAAGGAGTCGACCGACCCGATCGCGACCGGACGACGCGGCGAGGTGTGCTCGGTGGACTCGTGTGCATACTGTTTGCCCATACGCACGCCGTGTGGATAAACCCAAAGGGCGCGGCGCGAGGTGAACGTTCGCGAGGAGGACGAACGAAGACGACGCGCCAAAGGCGCGAGTGTGCGACGGCGCGTGACGCGCTCGATCGATCGGAAGGATGGCGACCATGTTCGCGAGCGGTGCTTCGCGCGCGCGAGTGTTTCCCGCGACGCGCGCCAGGTACGACGGGTGATGACGACGACGACGACGCGCGGGACACCCTCGAGATGGCGAGGGCGGACGATGGATGATGATGATGAGGACGACGACGACGTGTGCGACGCGCGCGACGGTGGACATCGAGCGACTGACGATGAACTCAACTGACCCGACGCGTAGTGTGAAGAAGAGCGCGAGGACGACCTCGACGCGGCGATCGGTGGTGGTGCGCGCGGAGAAGGCGTACGACTACGACTTGTTGATCATCGGCGCGGGCGTCGGCGGTCACGGGGCGGCGATTCACGCGGTCGAGCGAGGCTTGAAGACGGCCATCATGGAGGGTGATGTGATCGGGGGGACGTGCGTGAACCGAGGATGCGTGCCGTCCAAGGCGTTGCTCGCGGCGTCTGGACGCGTGCGGGAGATGCGCAACGCCGAGCACTTGCGACAGCTCGGCATCACCGTGGACGGCGCCGTCAACTATGATCGACAAGGCATCGCGGATCACGCCGAAAACTTGGCGACGACGATTCGTGGTAACTTGGAGCGATCGTTGGTCGGTCTCGGTGTGGATATTCTCACCGGTGCGGCGAAGATTGAAGACAACCACACGGTGTCCTACGGCGCGCCGGGCACGGTGACCGGAGGCAGAGTGACGGCGAAGAACATCATCATCGCCACCGGTTCCACGCCGTTCGTGCCGCCGGGCATCGAAGTCGACCACAAGACTGTGTTCACCTCGGACGCGGGCTTGAAGCTCGACTGGGTTCCGGAATGGGTCGCCATCATCGGTTCCGGCTACATCGGTTTGGAGTTTTCCGACGTGTACACGGCGCTCGGCTCCGACGTCACCTTCATCGAGGCCATGCCGAACATCATGCCGGGCTTCGATAAGGAGATTGCGAAGATGGCTGAACGTGTCTTGATCACGCCGCGTAACATCGACTACGTCACGAACGTCTTGGCGACCAAGGTCACGCCAGGCATCCCGGGCGAAAAGCCGGTCACCATCGAGCTCACCGACTTCAAGACCAGAGAAGTCGTCGACACCATGGAAGTCGACGCCGTCTTGGTCGCCACCGGTCGCTCCCCGTACACCGAAGGCTTGAACGTCGAAAACGCTCTCAACGTTGAGCTTCAACGAGGTTTCATTCCGGTCAACGAGAAGATGCAAGTGTTGGACAAGGATGGCAAGGTCGTCGAGGGCATGTGGTGCATTGGCGACGCCAACGGCAAGATGATGTTGGCGCACGCTGCGAGCGCCCAAGGTATTAGCGCGATCGAGAACATGATGGGTCACGAGCACGTGCTCAACCACAACTCTGTTCCGGCCGCGTGCTTCACCCACCCCGAGGTGTCCTTCGTCGGTTTGACCGAGGAACAAGCTCGCGCCAAGGGCGAGGAGGAAGGATTCGAAGTCGCCGTCCGCAAGACCTCCTTCAAGGCGAACTCCAAGGCTCTCGCGGAGAAGGAAGGTGACGGTATGGCCAAGTTGATCTACAACCCGGCCACTGGCGAAATCTTGGGCATGTGGATCTTCGGCCTGCACGCCGCCGATTTGATCCACGAGGCGTCCAACGCCATCAGCACCGGCGCCACGCTCAACGACTTGAAGTTCACCGTGCACGCTCACCCGACGCTTTCTGAAGTCATCGAGTCCTTGTTGCGAGGATCGGAGGGTCACTAAGTGTAAGTTTGTCAATACAACATTATTCAGTAAACAACCTAGAAGCCAACCGTCGAAACAATCAGTAAAAATCCTTCAGTTGTTCGCGCAGCTTGTCTATATCGCCGTAAATGTCAACCGAGTCGGAATCCATCGCGACGTTTATGGTACGATCGGGCTTCAACGTGCCGGGCGCGCCTGGTTGGTACTCCTCCGCTGGATTCCCAAAGTGTATGTGCCAGAGAGCCTGTCCCGCATCGCTCTCCGCGAGCCATCTCCCGATCTCCTTCACGCGCTCCCTCTGCTCTCGACTCATAAACGGTTCGGCGTCCTGTGAGTGGAATCGGCGCGGCAGTCAGTCTCTGTCCGCGCGAATCGTGCGTACTTATTTTCTTCTGCGTCCGCGTTCGTCTCATTTAATGGTGTTCGTTTCTCTTCAATGACTTTCAGATCCGAAAGATGGTGTTTTTGAAGGTGTATAATCATCGACGAAGCGCTCGCAAAGGGGAAAAAATTCGACACGCACCGTCAACTTTGCAAACACCTCGATCGTCTCCCCCGAGGGCACCGATCCGAACTCGCGCATGTGACCGAATACATCGCACGTCGCATCGTACGCCTTTTCATCTAATCTCCGACCCGCGAGCGCCATGAACCAATTACTCGTCAACACCTCGTCGCCTCGCTCGCGACCCTCCGCTTTGACAAAGTCTATAATCTCTCTCGCCAGTTCCCACATCTCCATCCTCCCCACGCCCACGAGAAGGCTCTTATACCCATCCAACTCCATGTTCGAGCGGACTTTGTTCAGTAAGACCTCCGCTCGAAGTCCTCGACGATGATTTCTGAGCAACGCCAACATCAACTCGCTCAAAAACTTTTCATCCAATGGTTTCGCCCCCACCGTGAACGACCCACCGTCTCCCTGCACGTCGGCGTAATTCTTCCACGCCTGGGCGTCGGGTTCGGTGCGCTGCCACTTGGTGTAATCGTCCTCGTCCGTGGTCTCGGCGATGGCGTCGATGTCGTCAAAACCGCGCGACGTCGGACGCGCGCGAGGATGGCGGCGGCGGATTCTATTGGTGGACGTCGGGGACGACGTGGACGCGAGCGCGGCGCCGCATGGGGCGCGAGCGCGCGCGAGCATGCTCGTTCGATCGCGCGAGACGGTGCGCGACGCGCGACCCGCGAAGCGGATGCGTCAAGCGTGCGTCGAGGTGTACGGGGTTGTTGGGCCAACACTCGGCGGCGGCGCGAGCCCGCGCCGGCGACGGCGCGTGGATCGACGGTGGCGATGCGGCAGACGCGAGCGTGTGACGTGAGGTCACGAACATAATACAGTAACAACTTTCTAAGGGGTCAATCAGCGAATAACGTCGTCGTGAGACGAGGTGTCGTCGATGGACGGCGCGTGTTCGCGTGCCCACATGTATACTTTGTAGTCTAGCCAGTCGGCTTCCTGGGCGGTGTCGTGCGCGTCTTCGATAGCCTTGAGCGCGTCGCCTCGGAGAACGCTTTGGTCCTGGTAGTTTGTGACGTGACGAAGGGCTTCGTGTAACCGGTGACCGCGCTTGGGCGGGATGTTGAAGAAGGCGTCGACCTTGCGCGCCACGGTGTCTGAGTCGCCGAGCTCAAAGATCCAGTCGAACGAACGCGCGAGAAGCGAGGTGGTGTTTTCAAACAGCTCTGGTAAGTTCACCGTCTCGCTCGTCAACTTCTTCGGCCACGATCGAGCGACATCGTTTCCGGCGTTGACCAAAAAGAAGCGCGCCTGAGAGTCCAACACAAGCTCGTTCTCCTCAGTTGCGTTCGGCCGAGCGGCTAATTCGCTCAACTCACGACGTTCGGGTTCCCTGAGTATGGTAAACGCCTTGAAATCGCATTGATGCGCCTGCGCGTCGCGACGAAGCGTCTGCAATCTATCCTCCATGCCTAATAAACCAGAACGACCCACGTGGTGAGCGATGACGTGCGAACCGGGTCGGAGCGAGTTGCTCTTCACCTTGTGCCAGTGCTCGTCTTCATCCAGAACCTGCATTTTTCCGAGAGCGCTATTGTTCTTCGCGTACTTAGACCGCTCGAAACGTTGCACGTCGACGCCGACGTTTGTAAAATGCGCCAAGAGCGTTCCGCCGCCGGTGCGAGGAACGTGATAAAAGTACAAAATCTTGCACGGAGCATCCTCTGACGCTTGGCTATCTCCAAGTGTGCTTATTCTTGGCTCCTCGTACGCATCCATGAGCGTTCTGTACCCTAAAGACGCCGCTGTATCGGCATACGCCAGCGGCACGTACGTGCTGCTCTCTCTGCTGCGCTTGAAAACATTCGCGCCGTAGTCTGCGACAAAATTTCCATTCTCAAGCAAAGCTTTCCTCTGCGCGCACGCCGCCTCTCGGAACACCGCGTCACGGGGCATATGTGGGTTGCGCTTGGCTGATTTCTTCGCGCCGAGGTTCGCCTTCCGTCCCTTCACCTTCTCGTGGCGTTCCGGTTTCGTCGGCGCGCCTCCGAGCGCGGCGAACGCCGCCTCTCCTTCCCTCGTTCGAAACACCTCGTGCCCCGTCGGATCAGACTCGACTTGATCGCGCTCAACCCATTCCATGATATCTTCATTCAACGTCGCCTCGTTCGCGTCGACGTTATACACGCGCTGACGCATCCCGTAATCTCTCCTCCGAATCGCGTTTCCGATCAACCGCGCCGACTCGCACTGCGGACACGACACCACGCCCATGTCTTCCGGATCAGCCCTCAACTCGGCCACGGGATCGTCGCCCAGCGCGACACTTTGTCCCATCGACGCCCCTCCCCAGCGCGCGCCCGCGCTCAGCGCCAGTGCCGTCGCGCCGAAAGACACCAACACTATAATGGTGTTTCGTCGTCGCGTCCTCGTCGTCGCCTCGCGCGCGTCCGACGCGTCCGACGCGTCTGAGATCGACGTCGACGACGCGCGCATCGTCGTCGGAAGAAGCGCCGCGCGATCGTTCGTCGAAGACGCGCGCGTCATGACGGATGCGGGATCCGCGCCGCGGTCTGTTGTCGCCCCGCAGTCGTCCGCACGATGGCGTCGTCCTCGGGCGCGCCCGCGCGACGTCGAACGGCACCGCGGTGGCGACGACTGGCGTTGACGCGCGTCGCGCTCGCGTTCGCGCTCGCGTGCGTCGTCGCTCTCGCGCTCGGGACGCGCGCGCGCGCCTCGACGGTGTCGAAAGATGGGAACACGAAGACGCTGCGCATGCGCACGGCGGACGCGCGCGCGGTGGAGCGAGACACGTATCTGTACGTCGCCGTGCAGACGCCGCGAGAGGCGCATCACGTGGTGACGTTCGAACCGCGCGCGGAGAGTCAGACGGTGCATCACATGTTGCTCTTCGGGTGCCGAGACGAGGCGGCGCCGGGGCTGGATAAAGTCGTGGGCGGGATGTTCACGTCCGGCACGAGCGTACAGACGTGCTCGGACGGGACGTCGCAGGCGTTGTTGTACGGATGGGGGAAGAATGCGCCGCCGACGCACATGCCGGACGACGTCGGGTTTCGCGTGGGCGGCGGCGCGTTCGGCGCGTTGGTGCTCGAGGTGCACTACTTGGAGAAACAGAAGAGCGACGCGGTGGGCGAGAGCGGGCTAGACGTCGTCATCGCGCCGGGAACGCCGAAGAAGAGCGCGTCGGTGCTCGCGTGGGCGAGCTTTTTCTCGTTACCTCCGAAGAAGGAGTCAGTGGAGGTGCGCGCGACGTGCGCGTACGAGTCGTCTCGGGAACTTAGAGCGATTGGATTTCGCGTGCACACGCACGAGCGCGGGACGAACGTGTGGTTAGATCGATTGGTCGGTGGTGATCCGACCAAAGCTGTGCGCATACTCGAGAGAGATCCGCAATTGCCACAGGAGTTTGAGAGATTATCGGAGAAGGGGATGGAATTGACGGTGTCCGCGGGCGACACGCTGCGAGTGACGTGTAGCTTCAACACAATGAATGAGACCGAGGCTGTTGAAGCCGGGTTCGGCGCATCGCACGAGATGTGTAACATGTACATCATGGTTTACAGCGACGAGCCTCAGTACATGTCGTGTTTAGGCGACAACGACGACTCGATGGGCTCGTTTGAAATCGAAGTTGGCGACGATTCCGAGCGCGTGGAAGATATGAGCAAGCTCTCGATGCACGTAGTACGCCCGGGAGGTACATTCGACGCTTCGTGGCCGCAGATCGGCGGCATCGGTGGTATTCAGGCATCGAGCGACGGCGTCCACGTCTGGATGACGAATCGAGGGTCAAACATTTGGGAAGGAGGCGCTGACCTGAGCTCGGCGAAGACGATCGGCGATGACGCCATCGTGCGTTTGAATTTGTACAGTGGAAAAGTTGACAAGTCCTTCGGGGCGAACGCGCACTTGATGCCGCACGGCGTGCGCGTCGCGCCCGACGGTACCATTTGGGTCACGGATGTCGCGCTTCATCAGGTGTTTCAATACTCGGGGGAAACGGGCGAGGTTCTGCGTTCATTCGGGCACAAGGGCGAAAAGCTCGCCGGAGGTGACGGATTTTGCGCCCCCGCGGACGTCTTAGTGCTCGAAGATGGTTCCTTCATCGTCGCGGACGGGTACGGCGAATGCGCAAACAGGGTTGCGCGTTTCAATGCCGAGGGTGCCTACGAGGGCGACTTCGACTTGAAGGAGATCATTCCAGACGTATCCGTCGCGCACCAACTCGCGTATTCACCCGTTCGAGAGGAAATCGCGCTCGCCGATCGTGAAAACTCGCGAGTGATCCTCTTCGATTACCACGGCTCGCCGACGCGCACCATCAGCTTATCCGAATACGGCTTCGTCTACGGCTTGACGTGGATGGGGAGCGCGCTCGAAGGCTTGAAGGGATATTACGCTCTGTGCTGGAGTCGAGATTCGCAAACGCCCAAGGCAACGCTCGTGCGCATCTTTTGGCTCGATGAGGACACATCCGATCCCGAAAAGTACGCGTGGGACCTGACCCAAATCGCCGACGCCGACTTCTCCGTTCCCCACGTCCTCGCGGCGCAAAGCAGCAAAAACGGTGGCACCGCGGCGTGGGGACCGGGTCTCACGTTCCACGTCGGGTCCACGACGAAAACGCTCGGCGCCAACTACGTCCGACTCTGGCTCGGCGCTCGCCCTCCCGGCGCGCTCGTCCCGCCGTCGCCGCTCGGTCGTCCCGCCGCCGCCTCCCTCACCCCCTCCCGCGCCTCCCCCACCCCCTCCTCCGCGCTCACCACCATCGGCGCGGTCAGCATCGCCGTTCTCACCGTCACCACCCTCGCTCGCGCGCACCGCGCGAGACTCGCCGCGTCCGCGCCGCCGCCTCGCGACGCCCCCCTCGAGCGCGTCGTCCTCGTCGACGCCGTCGACGCCGACCCCGATCCCGGCGTCCCGATCGACCGCCCACACCCCACCCCGCGCGTTAAACTCGCCAAGGATTGAATCGATTCATCGTAATCACCATCATCACGCGTCCGACGCGCCTCGCGTGTCGCGCCGCGGTCGCGCCTCCGCGCCTCTCGTCCCGAATCGACATGTGACGAGTCCCGACCCACCACCGAGTCCCTCGAGTGACCCTCGATGTTTACGTCACCGGCGTCTCGTCGACATTCACAGACTCGCACGATGTTCTCCGTCTCCGCCACCGCGTCCCGCGTGCACGCCGCTCCGGCGTTCGTCACCAAGGTCTCCAAGGTATGCATCTTTTACGCGCGTCGTCGTCTTGACGCGCGACGACGCGCGCGCGGCGTCGTCCCGACGTCACGACGCGCGATGGGCGGCGCCGAGCCCTAGACCCCGAACGCGAGGGCGCGGTCGAGCGGACGACCGCGCGCGCGCGTGCGACGCGAGGACGCGCGCGAGAACGACGCGAACGGCGAGATGAATATTTTCATCGCGCCGTTCGCGCGTTTGGCGCGTCGCGATCGATCGCGCGCGACGCGAGACGACCGAGAGACTGACCGACGGCGCGCCCTCGTGTCATCACTCATTAGACCACCGCCGCGCGCCCGGCCGCCGCCGCGCGCACGTCCGTCGTCCTCGCCTCGGCGAAGACGGATGCCATCATCGAAGAGATGAAGACGCTCACGGTACGTCGGCGTGACGACGCGAACGCGCACACACGAACGCGACGCGAGGGCTGGGTTGTCGGATGGACCCCCGCGAGCCCTACGCGGGGTGGGCGATAAGAGGGGCGCGACGGGGGTTCAGCAATCGTCTCGTGACGCGCGTCGCGACCGGTGTCGACGCGCGGTCACGCGTGGGAACGATGATTGAATGCTTTTTGTCATCGTGTCCTCGCGTCTCGGCGTCGACGCGCGCGTCGCGTCGCGCGTTTGGACGGTGTCGACGTCACAATGAATGGGTGGGGAAAACCCTGAAGCGAGAGGGTCGAAGGAAGAGAGGGACGTCGCCAGGAAAAAGACGACCACGACGCGCATCGAATCTGAGTGACTGACTGATGATGTTTTGTGTGTTTTTTGTATCGATGCGCAGCTCCTCGAAGCGTCCGAGCTCGTCGCGCAAATCGAAGAAGTGTTCGGCGTCGACGCCTCCGCCCCGGCGGGCGGCATGGTCATGGCGGCCGCCGCCGGCCCGGCCGGCGAAGCCGCCGAGGAAAAGACTGAGTTCGACCTTGTCATCGATGCCGTTGACGCCGACAAGCGCATTGCCATCATTAAGGTTGTGCGTGGCCTCACCGACTTGGGCTTGAAGGAAGCGAAGGATGCCGTCACCAACGTGCCGTTCACCATCCTCGCGGGCAAGACCAAGGGCGAAGTCGAAGAAGCGAAGAAGGCGCTCGAAGAAGGCGGTGCCAAGTGCTCCATCAAGTAAACTGATCGGCCAATGCATGCATCTGATTCTTTTAAACGAGAGGAAGAGCCGCGTTAGTCTGCGATCGTTAGTAGATAGGAGGAGAGAGGGCCCTTTTGCGATTTTAATCAATCCCAGCTGAATTATTTTCACACGCGTCGTCGCCGACGGCTATACAGCTAAGCGCGCATGCGCTTCTACAACTCTTCTACCCATCGTCCGACGCCTCGAGCCGGACCTCCTCTAACTCGTACCGCAACTCTTCCAGCGCGTCGTTTATCTCCCCGAACGCGCGTTCGAGCGTTTGCGTCGCCTCGCCCACGGCGTTGTCGTACTCATCCTCCGTCGGCTCGGGCGCGGCGTCTCGCTCCCTCGCGCACGCGCACCCGACCGCGCACCCATCCTCTCCACCGTTCGCGTGCGATGATTCCGACCGCGCCCACGTCGGTCGTAACGTCTCGTCCGACGTCTCCGCCGTCGCGTCCTCGGTTTTCGCCTCGTCTCGTTGCCACGCCCACGCGCGTCGCGCCGCCGCCTGTTTGAGCACTTGCAACGCGCACGTCATCTCCAATCGCACGCGTTCGTTCTCTTGCACGATGCGCACGAGCGTCGCCGCGGACGCACGCGCGTTGTGTTTTAATCCCTCCTCTATCGCTAAAATCTGCGCGCGCGCGACGCGATGTCCACTCTCGTCAGTCGTCGCGCCCGTTCGTCCTCTTCCCCGTCGTCTCGCGTGGGGTCGAGCGAACGCACCTCGGCGCTCACGTCACGCATCGTCACCGTCGTGTCTTTGGTCGTCTCCACGAACGCCTCCGTCGTCGTCGCGCCCGCGAGCGTGGATGCGTAGGTCGCGTTCCATCGCTCGTACGCCCTCTCCCGCGCGCGCTGCGCGTCGAAGAACGCCTCCAAGAGCGCGCGCGCGTCGCCCGACGCGGGGACTATCGGTGTCGTCGGCGCGCGACCGGTGGCGGTGGTCGGCGCCGCCGCGATGGACATGGGCGCGCCGCGTCGCGCGTCCGCAGATGAGGTCGGGCGCATCCTCCTCGAGCGATGTCGACGCCGCCGGGAGCGCGTGCGACGACGACGACGACGACGAAAACGAAGAGGGCGTCGTGTTCGGTCGTCTGAGCGACGATGCCATCAACGCCAGCCTCGCGCCGTCGATTTACGCGCTCGCGAGAGCGATTAAGAAGAGCGCGCACGGGGCGTTTCACTGCGCGCACTCCATCGCCGTCGACGCCGCGTTCGTCGACGGCGTCGTTCGCGCGCGCGGATTTTACGGGAGGTATCCATGCTTTGCGAACGCTCGCGCGGGGACGTGGTACGCGCCGTCGCCGACGCGAGAGGGCGACGGGCGGGGGTGGGACGGTTGTTACTTTAAGAGCACCGACGGGCACAATAACAATTGGGCCTTCTCGAGGACGCGATTGAACGAGCGAGTGGCGCACGAGGCGGCGAACGCGGGCGGGTGTGTCATCGTGGACGCGACGAGGAGCTCGGTGAAACGGTTTCCGGACGCTTTGTCGAAGACGGTGCCCATTTGGGCGGATACGTTGAACCGCGCGTGCGCGGCGGCTGACGCCGAGAAAGATCCCGCAGCGTGGTGCGATGGACCGCATTTTCCAGATTGGGTGGCTGAACACGAGAGAAATAGCATTCGGGCGCGCGTCGGGGAGTTTGCGGCGAGTTTTCGATCGGTGGAGTGGGACGTCGGAGAACTCGCGAAAAAGTTGAGGAAACCATTTCGGTGCGTTTGGTTGAGTCGGGGGGAGGACGGCGCGGATCTGTCTATCGACGCGCTCGAGCGGGAAGATTTCACACCACTCGTGCTCGTCACGGCGAGCGCGCCTTTACACTGGCGCGGTGGGCGTCGAGTGGGCGTGAACGGACACAGTTTTTGTTACATACCGGGAGCTGGGGACGACGAGGAGAGTTGGGCAAACGGTCTGACGTCTGCTGATTTTCACGCGCATCGAGAGGAACTTTTAGACATCGCCGAGAGTCGTTTCGACAACCTCGTCGAGCGCATCGTAAGTGGACGCGTCACCGGATCGCGAAGAATCGATCCGAGGGCGAGGTTCGCGGCGAAAGGATGCTCGTTGGACGCCGACGCCATGAACGAGGCTAACCGCACGCTAGGACTCGTCAGCGAAGGCGCCGTGCGTGAACTCTCGCCGGAGTGCGCGTTGGGGAAATGTTACATCGGTTCGTTCGCGGTGTACGATCGTCAGGATGCAGCCACGTTAGCGGATGCGTTTTTGCACGTCGGCGAAACCGCCGTGCTCGCCGAGCGCGTGGCGCCCTCGACGTTCTTACACGTTCCCGTAAAGAAGGCCAAAGTGAGTCGACTCGATCTGTTGAAGTCGCTCCCTCGATGCATGGAGTTCATCCGTGAGACGATGAAGACGCCCGGTGCGCGCCTGTGCTTGACGTGCGACGACGGCGTCGACCACGCCGTCGCCGTCGCCGTCGCCGCGTCCATCGCGGTGACGTCCGACGACGACTCTGCCGACGTCACCAAAGATCTAGTGCGACAGCGCTTAGCCGTCGTAGCGCACACGCATCCCGACGCGCAACCGACGCGTGGTTCTCTCAAACAAGTGTACAACTATTTCGTAGAGCCATGAATAAATAGCCGGGAAAACGCGAGGGGTCTTTATTAGGTAGCTAGATTTTAGAAACTATTCACAAACGCGTCGCGTCTAGACGCAGAGCCTGTAGGTTACGTATCGACCCGCGGTTTCGCTCGGTCTGATGATGCGCACGACTTGCCCCCGACGCATACCGTAGTATCGCGCGATGGGGTCGTGCATCTGAATACGCGGCAACTGCGTATCCTTCACCTTGTACCGATCCAACAGCGTTCTCTTCTCGTCATCGCTCAACAAAATATGCTCCGGCACCAACACGTGATCGACGATGTTCACCAACAGTTCCGTCTCTTGAAACTGTTCAATGTAAAACTTTTGCGTCTGACACTCCAACAGCGACTGCTTCGCGAACGGCGTCAACGACGCCTGCACCACGATGATGGCCCGATAGACGTTCTCCTCCTTCATGCGCTTCGCCAAGTCTTTGATAGTTTTCACGCCGACTTTTTCCTCATCCGGGAAGAACACGAATATGTTTTCCGAGGGATCATCTCGCTTCGGCGCCATGATCGTCAAGTTTTCCCGCCTGGGCTCCTCGCCGAAATCCTCCGCGAACGATTCAGCGTCGCGTTCGAGCTCCTTGGCGCTCACGAGGTACCCACGCGCGGCGAGCATCTTATGCACCGTCTTGCGCACGCGGAACAACCGATTCCGCTTATCACTGCTCATGTTTCACCGCTCGCCAGCGCTCGGGAACGAATGCCCTCGAAGATCGGCGCGCACGAATTCGACGCGCGAGGTGTCGACGACGACGCGCGCGCACACCGCCGCGAGACGCGCGTGTGGACGGACGACGATTTCGTGTCTTCGTTCGCGACGATTCGCGACGAGACGACCGCGCGCGGTGGTGTGACGACGATGGGCGTCTCGCGCGGCGGCTCGGGACGCCCGCGCGGGTGAACCCTCTGACGACGAGCGGCGGGCTCGCGAGGCGGCGGCGTTACAACGTCACGGGCGCGTCGGGGATGCGAGCGGTGATTCGAGGAGGCGATGGGTGGTGCGCGGTGGCGTCGTCTAATCGGTCGACGGCGTCGTGCGCGCGAAGTTTGCACTCGGCGAGGGCGGAGAGGGCGAAGCCGGCGGCGGCGCGAACGTCGGCGTCGTAGTCGGAGCGGTGGCGCTCGGACGCGCGAGTCGTGAAAGTCTCCAGCGCGCGGGCCAGTGGGGCGTCGTCCGCGTAGGCGATGGCGACGGGGATGGCGGTGAGGGAGGTGGCGACGAGACCGGCGGTGATGAAGGCGGCGCGGCGGATGTGAGGGTGCACGGAATCCGCGAAGACGCGTCCCGAGGCAAACTCGAGGACGGTTTGCGCGAAGAGCGGGCCCTCGTGCGTGTTTTGCGTGTGTCTGACGCACTGGCCGAGGGTGTAAAGAATTTGACCGTGTATCATGGCGTCCACGCCGTCGAGCGTGTGCGCTGATTCGGCTTCGAGATTGAGGCGGTGGACCGCCGCCTCGATGAGCGGACCCAAAAAGCTGTCCCCGATGACGTGACTCTTTGACGGCAGCGAACGCGTGGTCTTCGCGCGCGCGCGCATCGAGTTCGGGGCGAAGCGACGTTCGGTGCCGACTCTGTGCACCGGTGTCGCTCGGTCGTCGGAGGCATCGTCCAAACGCTCAACATCTCTCGGCGACGCGAGTTGACTCATGGCGGATTCGACAGAGCTCAGCGTGTCCATGACGTGCGATGCGTCGCAATTCCCCGACAACGCGTGCTTGATGACCGCTGGACCGGCGAGTCCGGGTGTCGCGACGAATAAGGCGGTGAGACCCTGTCGTCTAGCTCGATCGAGCGGATCGGAATCCGGCGTCGGCGGTTGCGCGTGCAAGACGGCGACACCGAGGTCAGCGGCGCACGAGGCTAATTCGTGCGGTCGCGCGGCTATGATGTCGGCCAATGCGTAAATAGCGCCCTCGGCTGCGTCTGCGACGTCGATGTCTGTTTGTCTCGTCGACGCATCGCCAGATCGACACTGTCTGAGAGCGTTGATGCACTCACGCATCGTTTGCGGCTTGGGCAACGAAGCGATTCTCATCGCGGTCAAGCTCGCTGGGTCCCCCGAACGAAGCGTCTCATCGTCGTCGCTATCCATGTCGTACGGAACGAGATCATCGTCCGAGTAGTCATCACTTTCTGAGGCGGAGGAGTCACTCTCGTCGCGCCTCGCGCTCCACATGTCCACCACCTCGTCCGGGTCGACGGCTTTGATATCGAAACCGGTCGAAACGGACGGTTCGGCGACGGGTGGCGTCTGCTCTTCCGTTCCATCCTCTTCGATGACGTCGACGACGACGTCGTCGCGAAGGATTGAAGCTACATCGTGTTCCCACTCCGACTCTTCGTCTTCTTCGTTTTCGTCGCCTTCATCGAAGAGGTTCAACGGCTTGCCGGCATCCAGTTTGATCGAAAGCGATTTTGCCACTTTTTGCGCGTGACGCCACACGCGCCCATTCGTTCCGTTGAGTCTTGCACTCACGCCTTTCAGGACGAGAGACGTGAGATTTCCGCGTATCGCGTCCCATTCCTCCTTGGTCAGCACCGTGACGAGCACCCGCACGGCCGACGTCACGTGCTGTTGTAATTCAGCCGACGCGCAGCGAACGAAGTCTTCGGTCGACCAGTCTTCGACGATCGCTCGTGCGTTCGAATCGAGCGCGGCTTTGGATCGCGTCGCATCGCAACCTTGCGTGATTGGTCGAAGCATCGTCAGACGCAAGAGAGCCGGAAGCGCGGCGCGCGGCACGCCTTTGCGAAGCAGCAACGACTCACTCAGCGTGAACCGCGTCGCTTCGCACGACCAGTATCTATCGCGCAACAGTACGCGCAATATCACATCAAACGTTCGCCAGCTACAGTGCGCGCTCCGCTCGGCGCCATCGCACTCTCGAAACATTTCCGTTATCCATCGACACGCCGAATCGGCATCGCTCACTTCATTCATCATTCGCGTCGCCCATCGCAGCGATTCCGGCACTTCGCTCCGTTCTATGATTCCACGCATCGCCTCCACGTCCAACGCTCGGACGCGCGGTGCGAGCGCGCGCAGTGTCGCTCGAGCGATTGCCGCGGCGCCGCCTCTTCGACACGTCCTGCTCGCCGTCCGAGCCGCGCTCCTCGGCGCGTCTTCCGCCGCGTCGATCACCTGTCGAGCCACCTCCGCGTCGTACGCCTCCACGGTTCTGTAATGCGGTATCTCAAACCGTCGATCGAGTCTATCGAACGCGCTCAGCATCATCTCCGCCGTCTCCATCGCGCCGGCGTCGTCCTCGGCGCGCTCCGCGAATCGTACCAACGCCCCGATCGCACCGCCTCGCGCGAGCTCGACGTAATACCGCACCGCGCTCTCGACGACCACCGTCTCCTCCGCGTTCGTCGTCCGCGCGCCACCGTCGCCGCGACCTCGCGCCGTCGTCGTCGACCGTCCCGACACGCGCGCGCACGCTCTAACCGCTCCCGCTAATCCCACGCCTCCGAGTCCGCGCGCCGCGAACCAATCGTCCACCAACCGCGTTCGATCTCGAGCCGAAAGCGTTTCGTACCATCTACCGCGTCCGTGCGTCAGTGCGCACGCGCACGCGTCCTCGACGTCGTCGATGCGCAGCCCATCGGCAGCCGCGCTCGACGATCGCGTCGACGCCTCCGACGCCTCCGACGCTCGAAACGCGCGCGCACGAAGCGTCTCGAGCGCCGCGCGCGCTTCCTCGCGCGTCGTCGCCCGCGCGACCGACGCGCACGCCGACGCGACGTCCTCCGACCGCGACATGCAGTCCGGGAAGTCCGCACTCTCAGACTCGCGACGAGGTCTCTCGACGACCGTCATGGGCGACAAGAAGGAGAAAAAGGAGAAGAAGGAGAAGAAGGAGAAGAAGGAGAAGAAGTCTAAGCGCGCGCGCGACTCGGACGCCGACGACGACGCGCCTCGCGAGGAGAAACCGTCGAAATCCACCAAGTCCACGGCCAATGGCGGCGGCGACGACGCCGACCCGTCCCATCCAGCGCCCGGAACGTTCCCGACGTCCACGACGCAGGTATACATGGGAAATCTCGCGTGGACGATCGACGAGAAATCGCTGGGCGAGGCGTTCGCGGATTGCGGCGAGATTGTCTCGGTGAACTGGTTTGAGGAAAAGGCGACTGGGAAATTTTTGGGCGCGGGCGTCGTCGAGTTTGCCACGCCCGAGGGCGCGGCGAAGGCGGTGGCGGCGAGCGGGCGGATGGTACACAAGCGAGAGACGCCAACTCGGTTTTGGGAGAAGCGAGGGAACACGGCGGAGGAGCGAGCGGCGGCGAAGGCGGCGAGCGGGGCGGGCAAGGCCGAGATAAAACCACTCGGGCCGAAACCGAGCGGATGTTACACGCTCTTCATGGGTAACTTGAATTTTCAAATCGACGACGACGCGATCTGGAAGTTTTTCATGGATAATGCCGGCGTGGAGCCGACGTCGGTTCGATGGTTGACGAATAAGGACACCGGGGAGTTTCGCGGCGTCGGGTTCGCGGATTTCGCGGAGGGCGACATCGACAAGGCGGCGGCGACGAATGGGAAGCCGTGCATGGGACGACCGATTCGTTTGGATTGGCAGGCGCCGAGTAATCGGGGTTAGAACGTGTTGATAAATGCCACGATCGTAACGACTAATGTAAAGGTACATCGAGATTAAAATTTGTTTTGTTTGTGTCTGTGTCGGCGGCGGCGCTGTCAACGTCGCTCGCCTTCGCTCGCGGCGTACGCCCTATCGTGCGGGCAACTAGGGATGGGGAGAGGGAGCAAGGGGAAAGGCGCGACCGACGTCTCGCTGAGCGCCGGTCCGAGCGCCCGAGATCTAAATTGTCGCAAACGTTCGCGTTCGGGCGTCCAATCGTCGCCCGCGGCGAAAGGAACGCAGTGCCAAGGAAAGTTGACGCTGACTCGTTGCAGGGACTCGTACGCGTCGACGCTCTGATCGCGCGGGATTCGGTGCAAACACGCGAGAACTTGGAACGCGGGTAGATAGAGAAGAGAACCGAAGAACATACGTCTCGCCGCAGGGAACGAGGGCGACGCGTAGAAGGCCGCCGCAGTTCCCACCAAGGGCGCGCCGAGCGCGAGCGTCTCGTACGCGAACGGCGTCGTTGTCACACCCATGGCGCACGCCGCGAGACCGAGCGGAAGGAGTGCCAGTGAATTTCTCAGCGCAACACTAGCCACGCGACGACCCGTTTTGTCGTACATCGGATGCGACAGCATACGATACCCTCCGTTGAAATAATCATCCTTCCCCATGTACGCCAATGCCATAAAGTGCGGCATCTGCCACAGATAGAGCGCCGCACCGAGAACGTACGCCCCCGGATCCAACGCACCGGTTTCATTCGCCGCGGCCCATCCCATCAGGGGCGGAATCGCCCCCACGATGGCCCCCACCCACGTGTTGAGAAAGTGCACCCGCTTGAGCGTCGTATACGCCCCCGCGTACAGCGCGATGTTCCCCGCTCCCAACGCCGCCGTCGTCTCGTTCGTCGTCACCGCCAACGTCCCGACGCCTCCAACCATGCACGCACCGGCAAACGTCAACGCGAACCCTATCCCACACCGTCCGCTCGGCATGGGTCGTCCCGCCGTGCGCCGCATCAACCCGTCCGGCACTCGTTCGATCACCTGATTCAACGTATTCGCGCTCGCGCTGCACATCATCGTCCCCGCGCACGCGTAAAACATCTTCTCCAAATCTATATTTCCCGGCGATCCGAGAGCGAATCCCGCCGCCGTCGTGCTCACGACGAACGCGCTCAGTCGAAACTTGCTCAACCCGTAACACACCGCCGCGAGCTCTCTCGCGCTCCCCGGCGTCTTCCACGTCGGCGCGAGCGTCGATCCGAGGGCGGCGCGCGACGCGAAGGACGCCGTAGACGTCGCCGACGCGGCGCCGCTCGCGTACGCGCGTCCACACGCGCGCGCGAGCGCGCGCCCCGCGAGCCAGCGAGGCGCGAGAACACGTCCGAGCTCCGACGCGCCCTCGCGCGCGATGGACGCCGACGTCGACGCGAGCGTGGACGCGAGCGCGCGCGTCGCGTTCGCCGTCGCGCGCGCGCGCGAGGACATGCTCGCGACGACGACGACGACCGCCGGTGCGAGTCCGCGCGCGTCACTCTGCAGTCGGCGAGCTGCATGGCGCTCGCGCAGGCCTCGCGCGCGTCGTGCGCTCGGACGCGCGCGGACGTTGCGAGGACAACGTCCACGACGCGCGCGTCCACCTCGCGTCCGCATCGCGCGTTCGCCGCGCGCGCGATCGTCGCCCGCGCGGTCGCCGCCGGAGAGGATGCTTTTCCCACCGGCGCGGGCGTCGACCTGGACGATGCTAAGACGCGCGCCGTGGCGATGGCGATGACGCCGGAGCGTTTCGGAAAGATCACGCTTACGGGTCCGGGGAGAGGGACGGAGGCGCAGGCGTATCGACGGGTGGAGTTTCGGTGTGTTCTCGTGCGCGGCGAGCTCAAGTTGCAGCGAACGCGATACGACGAGCGACAGGCGTTTACGAGTAATCACGCGTACGAGGCGAACGATTCGAGGAACGAGAGACGCGCGGAGAAGTCGTCGGCGGCGCAGAGCGCGCGAGAGGCACTCTCGGAAGCGTTAGATGCCGGGTATAAACATTGGAGGGTGGAGCACGCGGCGGGGGCCTGGAACGTCACGGCGAACGTGAAGAAATCGAGAGCGACCGTGTCGAGAGATAAAGCGGTGAAAGCGAAGGGACTCATCGACGCGACGACGAAAACAGAGGCGGTGTTCGCCGTCGGACCGCAGTCGCACGACAGGTCCAAGGCGCGTTTGCTCACGGGTGAGGATCCGTTTTTGCGCTTCGTCGGCGTCGCCACCGAGGATGGGAAAATTAAATCGAGTAAACGGGACAAGTACAAGCAAGTGGAGGAGTTTCTCAAGATTTTGAACCACGCCTACGATGATGCGACGTCGGCGAATCACATGGCGGAGGGGTCTCGAGCGCGACCGCTGCGCGTGTGCGATTTGGGATGCGGCAACGCCTATCTCACCTTTGGCGCGTATTCGCTCCTGACGAATAAAAAAGACGTTCCCACGGACGTCGTGGGCGTCGACATCAAGCGACAGGCGCGCGAACACAACTCGAGCGTGGCGGAGAATCTCGGATGGGGTGACTCCATGCGTTTCATCGAGGGAACGATCGCCGACGCGGACGTAACCTTTGGCGAGGACGCCTCGGACGCCGCGGCGGACGTCGTCTTGGCGCTTCACGCGTGCGACACGGCGACGGACGAAGCCATCGTGCGAACGGTGAGATGGGAATCTCCGTTGGCGCTCATCGCGCCGTGTTGTCATCACAACTTGCAAGTTCGTCTGCAAAAATCAACCGCCGGTGCGTTTCCACCGCTCTCGCGACACGGAATTCTCAGCGAACGGTTCGGAGACGTGCTCACGGATGCCCTTCGAGCGCACATTCTTCGACTGCTCGGCTATCGCGTCGACGTCATGGAATTCGTTGGAGGTGAGCACACGCCGCGTAACACACTCATTCGCGCCATCAAGACAAATGCGCCCGCGTCCAGAGCGTATTGGGAAGAGTTTGACGAGATATGCGAGACGTGGGGAGTCGTTCCCTTTCTCGCCGACGCGCTTCGCGAAGAGTTGGCCACCGCGCGCGCTCGAGCGTCCGCAAATCCGTGACGCCACTCGTCACATCGTCTTAGGGGACCAAGCTAGAATATTCATGATTAAACGGTACTGTAAGAATTTCTAGGTGCAATATTACTCCGATACGTCCCGACTACTTGCTTTACTCAACTACACCCGCTCACCCAAGACGGTGCCCGACACGGTTCGCCTGTAGCGCCGTTCTTCGCCGTCCACCTGCGCGCGACCGAACGCGCGCGGGGTGGGTTCCTCCTCCCTCGACCACGATCGAGGCGACTGTTCGTCGACCTCCGAACCGTGGTGGCCGCCGAACGCCGTCAGACCGCCTTCAAGTTGGGCCTTCGTTTTCGCCAAATCTTGAATGTTTTGTATCAAATTCGCCCCGAATTGCATGTTGTCTTGTCCGCGTTCGCGCTTGTTGAAGCTCACGATGAACCAAATGAAGAGTAAGCTGATGACGACGTTGATGATGACGACAAAACCGAGTCCGGCGACGGTGCCAAAGTACCCAATGACGTAGACGCACAAGGCGGCATCTCCACCGAGCAAAGCTATGGTCAATAGAAGACGAACCGTGTTAAACAGGAAGATGCGGATGACGAGCTCCTTGACGAAGCCGACGACGCCGGTCCAGTGGGACTCTTGCTGAATCTGTTGCACTTCCGCGTCGTTCGTCTCCCTCTTGGCGTTTTCAACCTCTGACGCGAGTTGTGCGTGCTCCCAATCTTCGTCCGACATCCCCTCCATACGAACAACCTTAAGCGATGGGCTGTTTTGAACCACGCCGAGGACTTGGGCGATGCCTTCCGGAATGATACTGGCCCAATTTGAGGAACCCGACGAGCGGTGCTGAGGTGGTTGATGACGCGAATGTTGTTGCTGAACGATGGCGCTCGTCACGCCTTCGTCGTTGATAAAATCGTCTTTACTCATGCTCACCGATCGTTGTAACGGACTTTTCACGTTTTCGACGATTTTGGAGATGATATTCGCCGGACTCGAGCTGGGCATCGCCGCGGCTCCCCCTCCTCCCACTCCGGCGGCTTGAGTCAAGTATTCCAAACCAGCCTGCACGATGGGTGCATCTAAAATTTTATGCGACGTGCCCGAGAGGCGAGGAGGCGAGCCGATCGAACCCGTGCTTCTGCGAGACCGACGATGCTCGCCCGAGCCGAACGAATGACGCCTATCGCGCATGGCTTCCAAGTCGGCGTTGTCCATACTAGACTTACTCACCCTGGCAAACATGCGCTCTACCAGCGCCTTGAACTCATCCAGCGTGAACATCCCAAGATTATCCTCGGTGTTTTTCTCATCCAAACTATCCTTCATGCATCTCGCCCACATCGACGTCGCCCAACTGAAATCGAGCTGTTCGCCGCCGGCCCCCTCCAGAAGCGCTCCGAACACGTGGACGCACGCAACCGCGAACTCCATAGCCTGATCGCTCGTGATCCCCTTCACCCCTTTCGGGTCCATCGACCGAAAACACAACTCAATCTTCGTCTCGAAACTCCCTCGACACAGCGCGCCGAGCAAAATCACCAACCGCGTCGCCGACGCCGTCCCCGCGTCCGCCGACTCCATCACCGCCTCCAACGTCCCGTCGGTCACGTCCTCCAACGACAATCCGAACCTCCCCAACGCGCTCACAAACGCGCTCACCGGAAACGTCTCCGGAAACTCATCGCTCGCGCCTCGCGCGCTCCCACACGGCGCGCGCCCAGAAAATGCGCAAATTTCATCGAGCACCTCCTCGATCGGCGCGCGGAGCCACTTGGACTCGGCGTGCGCCTTGGCCACGGCGCCGAGGACGAGAAGACCGTCCATGTCGGCGTCCGACGAACCGACGCGCGGACGACTTCTCGACGCCGACGCGTCGCGGTACGACGCGACGTCGCCGCTGATAAACCTCGAGCCTGCTCGAGGAACATCCCCCTGGGGCGATTCATGAGGGATGAGTCCTGACCCATGAAGAGTCCCCCCCGAGGATCGGGCGAACGTCACACCGCGCCGACGACGACGCCGAGCGACCGATCCTTCGCCCTCGCCCTCGATCGACGCCCGCGGACATGTCGTCCAATAAACCGTGCTACAAGTGCGGTCGAACCGGACACTGGGCGCGCGATTGCACCGCGTCCGCGGAGGAGCAGATTTCAAAAGACGAGGCGGACGCCCTGCGCGACGCGGATGCCGGCGCGAGAGCGGCGCGAGAGAGCGAACGCGCGAACGATGGGGACGCGACCGCGCCGACGTCGGCGACGAAGCGGTCTCGAGCGGTGAGCGCGACGAAGAGACCGAAATTTTCGGTACACGACCACCTGCTCGGGCCGAACGGGTTGGCTGTCGTCTACGAGACGTTTCCGACCAAGTATCGAGAGCGCGCCAAGGGGGAGGGACACGAGGTACACGATTTTAATCTGTTGATTTCGATGTATAGGGAGTGGGCGATCAAGATGTACCCGTACGCGCCGGCGGATGAGACGCTGGCGAGGGTGGATAAGTTGAGCGGCGATAAGACGGTGAAGATGGCGGTGCGCGAGTTTCACGAGAGAGATTTCGGAGGGGGAGTGGGTGAATCGGTGGCGGCGATGGAGCGAGGTGATGCGGTGGGGGATGATGTACAAGCGGAAGATTTGTTGTTTCCGGACGATGAGGACGAGGATGGTGGGAACGACGACGCGAAGGGAGCGGCGGGCGACGCAGACGAGGACGACGTTCCGTTTCCGGACGACATCGACGAGGAAGATTACGTGTTTGATGATGACGAGGACGGTGAGGATGAGGAAGAAGACGCGGCGCGCGCCATGCAAGAGGCGGAAGAAGCGGAAGTTCGCGGTTCGGGTGACGCCGCCGCCGCCGCAGAGAACGCCGAAGACGTCGAAGACGAAGACGAAGAGCCGACGGGCAAGCGCGGCAAAAAGGTGAAAGGAGAGAGCGCGTCCACGAAGAGCGCGTTCGCGCATTTGGCGAAAAAGCTAGGCAAGACGGTCGAAGCGCCGAAGGAGTCGATCGTGGCGGACGAAGAGAATCACCCCAAGTTGGTCAACTCTCCGCGGCGAAAGGTGCTGCGCATGCGACCGAAGTGCTTGGACGCGTCCAGCGACGAAGACGACGAGCTCGCGGAGCCGACGCGACGCCGTCGCGCGGTGCACGGTATGGACGACGATGAGGATGAAGATTAGTTTTCTTTCGCAGAATTCTGCGAGACGTGTAGTGCAAAAAATTTGTCTTTGATTTTGAGCGAGCCGCTTAATTTTCAACTTACATAGTCGGACTAGTTTGGCGCATACTCGTCGGCGTGAGCACTCTGACCTCTTGGCCATTAATTTCCAAGACTTGCGGGTCAGCGCCCAACACACCGAACGACATGCCGACATCGATTCTCCAGATGCGGCCGTCGCACTCGCAGTTTGCGCCGCCGAGTTGAGGGGTGTGCCCGACGACGAGTCGGTTCACGCCCTCAATCATGTCCAAAGTTTCTCCAAGAAGCGTGCACGAGGACGAGCGTTCTTCATCGGTCGCGAATCTTTCGGTACCGTAGCCGCGGTGCCAGACGATGGAGTCTCGAACGCCTCCGATGGCCATGCCCAACGCCTGTCGCGTCTCGTCGTCCCTGATTTCTTTCCCTCGCATCCAGTCCGTCACGGCTCTGTTGAGCTTGTCGAGACCGAATTCAACATGTCTAGGAACCAAACCACCGTGCGCAAACACCGTGTCGTTCACGATCAACACCGTGTGATTCATGGACAACTGCTGCGCCAACGGGCCCCCTGGAGAAAAGAGCCCCATGCGAGCCTTACTTTGCCTCGTCCACGAATCCGTCTCGTCCACGCCGAACGCATCGCGAAACTTATCACCAAACAATTTAACTAAGTGTTGGCTGAAACGCATCGTCTCACCAAACGCACCGCGAGAGACATATCTAAAATCTCCCGAAACGTTGAGCACCTCGTGATTGCCATTCAGCACGTACACGCCGCCGCCCTGCTTTTTCGCCTCCTTATCCAACTTTTGCAACAAGATTAAAATCCCTATCTCATCGTCCCCGCGATCGAGAATGTCTCCAACCTGCACCAGGGTAGTGTCTCCGCCCACCCACGTCGGATTCCCGGACTCGTCGTCGTCATCGCCCAAGACGCCCGCCAACCGAAGCGCCCGCCTCGCCTGTCCGATGTCCCCGTGCAAATCCCCGATCGCGATCACGCGCCCCGGCGCGGACACTCGCAACTGCGGATAAGTCTCCTCCGCCGATCGTTTCCCCGCGTGCGCGGCGCACGAGCGTCTCGCGCCGAGTCGTCCGCTCGAAAAGGCTGGCGACCGCTGCGTCGCCCGCGTCGCTGACCCCCCACGCGCACCGCGCGCGCACGCGCCCGCGGTCGTCGCGGTGGACACGCTCATCGCACCGCGCACCGCCGGTCTCGCACCGCCCGCGGTCGCGGTCACGGTCGCCCCTCGCGTCGCCGCCACCGCGCGCACCGAGGATGCCCGCGCGCTCAGTCCGCCTCCTCGCGCCGACGCGTGTCGCGTGACCACCGCACCGAGACGCGAGGTGGCGCGCATCGCGAACGACGCGACGCGCGTTTCCGACGCCTTGGACGCGAGACGTGCGCGCGCGCGATGTCGCCGAGCGCGTCGCGTGCGCGAAGATGTGCGGCCTCGAGGGGTGACGTCGGCTGTTTTCCTCTGGACCCTATCGCCGAGGACGGCGGGAACGCGCGTCGCGGTTGGGCGTTACACGATGTCATCGAGGGCGAGTGGACGCGACATCGCGCTGGGCGATGATTTCAAACACGAGATCGCACGCGGCGATGAGCTCGCGTCGACACGCGGCGCTGGCGTCGAGTTCGGTGGACGGATCGACGAGTTGGGCGACGAGCGATTCGTCCGCCTCGAGAAACTCGAGCGCGTACGACGCGCCGTTTCGCTCGTCTCGATCGAGCTCCACGCGGTAATCGCGCAGAGTGGCTGTATATCGTTGTTCGTCGGCGGTGTCGGCGTCGAAGGCTCGATCGAGGATGGATCGAACGCGCTCGGCGGCATCGGCGCGCGGAACGTCGCCGCGCGCGGCTCGCCTCGCCTCGCCGACGGTTTCGTCTAATAATTTCTCCTCCGCCGTCAGCGTTCGCTCGCGAAACGCCGACATGAAGACTCTCGCCAACGCCAAGAGCGTCGAGAGTTCCTCCTCGGGCGCGTGTCTCGCGTACGCGGCGTACACGGAATCGAACGCGTCCTCGCAAAACGCGCGCGTCAACCTCTCGCTCGCGCAAAACGCCTCCACCATTCTCCCCGCGTCTTCGCCTTCGAGCTCGAACGCGCGCTCGACGAACCCGACAAACGTGAGCTCTGTCGGCAGCGCGCGCACGCGCGCGGCGGCGAGGACGCGCGCGTCGTCGCTCGCGCTCGAGCTCGCGCCGCCGCTTCCCAGAGCGCGCGCGCGCGAAATCTCTCGTCGCGCGCTCGACGACACCGCGCGAGACGCGCGAGACGCGCGAGACGCGCGAGACGACGAGGACGACGACGGCGACGACGCCGTCGTCGTCCTCGTCGTCACAGACGCCGCCGCGCTCGTCGACACCATGGTCGCGCGTACCTCTGGCGGTTACGCCATTCAGTCTCGCGCCTCGTCGTCATGTCGCTCGCGCGCGCGCTCACCGCCGCGGACGTGACGCGCCTCAATCTTCGACGACGATTCGTACGATATCGATCGTCTTCGAGCGCGTCGACGGCGCCGCCGCGCGTCGGGGTGGTGTTCGTGCGCGAGGATGGGTCGCGTGACGACGACGGGGACGTCTACGACGCGGTGTGCGCGCGCACGGGGGCGCCCGCGACGACGATGCGAGAGTTGGCGAGCTGCGAGATCGCGTCGTACGCGCGCACGGCGCACAAAGCTCGAGACGTGCGCGCGATGGTGCCGATGGACGAGGATGCCCAAATCGTCTGCGTCGGGAAAAACTATCTGGAGCACATCGGCGAGGTGGACTCGTCCATGCCGGGAATCTCTCGCGTGGCGACGCCGGAGAAGCCGATCATATTTCCAAAGTCACGCGCGTGTGCGATCGCGGACGGGGAAGAGATCGACGCGCACGGACGGGAGGATGTAGATTACGAGGGCGAGCTCGCGTGCGTGCTCGGCGCGTTCGACGCACGCGAGATACGAGACGTGGACGACGAGAACGACGTGTGCGAACGGTGCGTGTTCGGGTGGACGGTGGCGAACGATGTCACGGCGAGAAAGTTACAAAAGGAGCATCAGCAGTGGTTCTTGGGGAAATCGAGCGATACTTTTTGTCCGATGTCTCCGTGGGTGGTGGGCGCCGACGAACTGCCGTGGTCGGCGTTGACGGGTCGACTCGAGACTCGCGTCAACGGTGAGCTTCGACAGGCGGCGAACGTGAGAGATATGATATTTAGCGTCGCGACTCTCATCAAGACGGTGTCGAGATATCAGACGCTTCGTGCTGGAGACGTGATTCTGTGCGGAACTCCCAGCGGTGTCGGCGCGGGACAAAAGCCCGAGCCCAAATTTCTTAAATCGGGCGACGAGGTGGCGATATCCATAGACAGCGTCGGGCGACTCACCAATCGCGTTCGCTGAGCAGCCCCAGGTCGATTTTGTAAGCGCGACACCGTAGACTTAGAGCATCTTTCGTTCGTTCGTTCGTTCGTTCGCGAGTTAGACGACGCCGCGCCGAGCACTTTGTGCAAGCCGCACTCTTAGCCTCGCGATGTCCCGTCCATCGCGCGCGCGGTCGTCGCGACCTCGCGCGGTCGTCGGGGTCATCGTCATCGTCGTCGCAGCGTGCGCGCTCGCGCGCTCGAACGTCGCGCGCGCCGCGCGCATCGGTCCCGGCGCGGCATCGGACGCGTCCGATTGGCGACGAGAATCGTTTCAACTTGGCGACGACGCCGCGACGAACGATCGCCCGATCGATCCGAGGGCGATCCAACGCATCTCGTGGAAGCCGCACGCCGAGGTGTACCGAGGATTTTTGACGGCGGAGGAGTGCGAGCACCTCGTCGAGCTCGCGAAGCCGTCGCTGCAGAAGAGCACCGTCGTCGATAACGACACGGGGGGGAGCGTGGGAAGCGAGGTGCGCACGTCGAGCGGTATGTTTTTGATGAGAGGGGAAGATGAAGTCGTTGAATCGATCGAGCGAAGGATCGCGGCGTGGACGCACGTGCCGGAGTCGCACGGGGAGGGATTGCAGGTGCTTCGATACGAGCGAGGACAAGAGTATCGTCCGCACTTTGATTATTTTCACGATTCCGTGCACACGACGAGATCCCAGGGCGGGCAGCGCGTCGGGACGGTGTTGATGTATCTGACGGACGTCGAAAAGGGCGGCGAGACGACGTTTCCGAACGCTGGAGAGGGGGAGCGAGCGCCGAGCGACGCGTCGACGTGCGCCAGGGGCAAGGTGGCGGTGGCGCCGAAAGCGGGAGACGCGCTCTATTTTAGAAGTTTACATCACAATCTATCGCTCGACGTGTTGAGTTCGCACGCCGGGTGTCCGGTGGAACTCGGGGTGAAGTACAGCGCGACGAAGTGGATGCACGTGAGCGACATCGAGGACGGCAGCGCGGGCGTGACGATGCCTCCGGGGGTGTGCAAAGACGTCAACGAAAATTGTAAAGGTTGGGCCAAAGCTGGCGAATGCGAGATAAACCCATCGTTCATGATCGGTAGAGGTCGCGCCAAGGGCAATTGCATGCGTTCGTGCGGCGCGTGTCCGAAGGGCTCTCGAAACTCCTAGAACGACTATAGATGTAATTTCAACTGTGTGACTAGACCGCACATCGCGCTGTGAAAAGATTGACGCCAAAGTCACGTCATATTTTGTCTCTGACCCGTTTTTTCGGCCGGCAGCGGTCTGTTGAATCCACCCTTACGATTCATGTACTGTCGCGCCTGCCGTTTCGTCTTCTTTTGCACCGCCGACGCATTCGCGAATTCGTCCTCCACGTGTTTCCCTTGCGTCGAGCTAAACCCACCGAAACCCATCATGCGCATCATCATCGCCTCTTCGTCTTCTTCGCCATCCGGTGGTGCCTCGCCCGGAGGCGGAGGAGGCACATCCACCTCGCCTTGTTCAGCGCGCGAACCCGAGGGCGGAGGCGGAGGCGGAACCTCTCTCTGACGTTTTCTATCGTCATCGCGACCTCTCGACCGCGACCTCGATCTCGACCTCGATCTCGACCGCGAATCTCGACGCCGTTTTCGACCGTCGTATCCACCGTAGCGATCATCACCACGTCCGCGTCCTCGTCCTCGACCGCCTCCGAACCTCCCTCTCGGCGGCGACCGCGACCGCGATCTCGACCGCGATCTCGACCGCGATCTCGACCGCGATCTCGACCGACTCCGCCCACGACCGCGACCGTACCCTCGCCTGTCGTCATCGCGATCGTACCTCCCTCTCGGCGGCGACGCGTCGTCTCTTCGCCCGCCGTACCCGCCGTACCCGCCGTACCCGCCGTACCCGCCGTACCGCCCCCCTCTCGGCGGCGACGCGTCTCTTCGCCCACCGTACCCACCGTATCCACCGTACCCACCTCGTCCTCGATCGCTCATCTCCACCTCACGTCGACCTCACGTCGTCTTCTCCCCTCCCGCGCGCGTCCCGAGCACCGCTCGCAGTTTAGCCTCCTCGGCGCGTCCTCGCTCAAAGTGCTCCACCCACGATCTCGGACACGCCTCCTCGTACGCCCGACGCAATCCCTCGCACGCCGATCCCTCTCGCGCGCGCACCGTCCCCTCCTCCTCGACGTCCCCGCACCCTCGCGCGTGATACGCGTCCCTCGCCGCGCGACACCGCTCGCGCGCCGCGCGAATGTCCCCGCGCCGGGGACTCCCGAACGACGTCGACGAGGACGTCTCCGCGCCCGCGCCCGCGCCCGCACCCGTCGTCGTCGTCGTCCCCGTCGTCGTCGTCGTCGTCGTCGTCGTCGTCGTCGTCGTCACCCCTCGCGCGAGTGAATGAACGAACGAACGAACGGATGAACGAAAGAATGAATGAATGAATGAATGAAAGCCACCGCGCCCGCGCCCGTCGACGCACATGCACATCACGCATCATCCCACCTAAACGCACACACTACGTATCGTTCATCCGAACACACACCACCACCCAAAACCACCCCTCAAAACCGCGATGTCTCTCCACTGTGTATCGACGCTGAACCCCATCACGTATCCCACGAAGGATACACATACAAATAAAAGCACCCCCCGACCGCCCGCCCGCCTCCCATCGACGTGCCGACGTGCCGACGGGAGTCGACGGCGACGCGCGCGCGCGCCGTGCCGTTCGCGCGCGATCGATCGATCGATCGATCTCGACGCGATCGGGTTTAGGGTTCGGGACCGACACTTTGAGGCGCGGCGCGCACGGAGGCGCGCGCGGTGAACGGGCTCGCGCACGACGCCACCGACCGCGGTCGGTTGTCGTCTCGTCGATTCGAGAAGGCCATGGCGTCGAGGAAATCGTCGACGCCCGATTCGTTGGAGGATGACGACGGACGATCGGATGAGGAGGAGGTCGGGGATGAGGTGCGTGAACGTTCTCGAGCGTCGAGCGCGCGCGGGTGGGGTCGAGCGCGTGTTTCGTGCGCGCGGAGACGAGAGGCGACGGTGGACGAGTCAGCCAGTCTGCGCGCTTTTTCTCCACTCGTCGTTTTTTTGTGTTTCTTTGGTTTGGTGTGTCGCGCGAAGATCGGTCGCGTCGAGGGATGGGTGGAGACGGAGGACGATGACGACCGACGCGCGAGCGCGGTGGGGTGGGGTGGAAGAGGGATTCGGTGGACTGACGGGGCGACGCGCGAGACGCAGGGACTGAAGGGCGACAAGGCGTCGAAAAAGGCGACGACGTCGCAGTATCGAGGCGTTCGACAGCGTCCGTGGGGGAGTTGGGCGGCGGAGATTCGTGATCCAAATCGGGGTGCGAGGCTATGGCTCGGGACGTTCGATACCGCCGAAGAGGCGGCGAGGGCGTACGACGCGGCGGCGAGACACATTCGAGGACCGAACGCGAAGACGAATTTTCAACTCGCGCCGGGGGAAGAACCGCCGCCGTTCGTGCTTCCGGATCCGCCGTCGGGCGGTCGAGGCGGTGGAAGTGGGGGTCGCGGTAGAGGTGTGGACATGGGATTTCCTTCCACCACGCTGGGCGGCGCCGGGCCGTCGTCGAGAGGACCAAACGTGCTGAAGAAGCAAAAACCCGCGGGGAAAGACGCGAAGGGCATCCCGAGCACAATCTACGGTTTCGGTCCGGGATCGACGGAGAAATCGAGCAGCACCGTTCCCAAGCGTGGATCGATCAGTTTTGGCAGCGGTACCGATCTCTCGGCGCTCGTCAACGCAAATCTCGCCTTGGCGAATCAAAACCTTGCCTCGGCTGGGTCGGCGAGGAAAGATCCCGAGAACAGCTTTGTCAAGCTTTTCCAGAATGGCAGCGTGGGAGGCACGCCATCGAGCACGGGTGGATCTCCGCTCATCATGCCAGAGTCCTTGGAACTTCGTCACGGCATGTCACCGCACATGAACACGGAGATTCCGGTGATACACGGAAAGAGAGACCGCGGTCCGAGCAGCGCGTTTTTTGGCACGTCCTTCGGCGTCGCGGGTTCGTTCGGTTCCATGTTTCCTCCGGACATGGGTCTGTCGTCGACTCCGGACGGCGGCGAAGGGATGAACTTTTACGGTGAGTTTTCCATGTCCCCGAGAGATCGATCGACGCACGGGTCCGATCACTTTCCCGTGGGGAGTCTCGGCACTCTGAGAGACTTGGACGACGCGCTGCCGGCGGTCGGTTCGCTCGACCTGGGAAGTCCGGTGGATCTGGATTTCATGATGAACTCGCTGCCGAGAAACAGTAGCGGTAAAGTTCAAACGGTGACGTCCATTCTTGGCAAGTCCAACAAGAAGAAGGACCAAGATTCACCGCTCGGACGAGCGTCCACTCGCACCACGCGCGAGTCGCGTTCAAAGAGCGCGCTCGACGCCATGGCGGCGTTGAAGTAGCGCGTCTCGTGTATTTTGCACCCGCTGATTCACTCGCGCGCTTACGCCGCGTGAATCATACTGTCTTCATGTTTTGTATCACTTTTGTACGTCGTAGCACATCGATCTGGCGAAGACCATCGCGCGTCTTCGCACTCCGTACCGGCCTCGCACCTCGAAGCGACTCTGACTCAGCACGTACTAGTAAATTTTCAATCAACACACTCTCTGAGAAAATCAAGCAATCAATCATCGCGCGTCACGACGAAACGGTACACGAAGCGCATCATTCTTCGGTCGCATCATTACAACGGTAAATCAACATGTTTTAGTTCGTCGCAGTTGACCGATCGAAGGCTAATAATGATATATAGGTTTCGATTCAACCGCCGCGGCGCTTAAATCTTGAACGAGCCGCCCTCGGAGATGTCCAAACCACCCTTCGGCTTGAACGCACCGCTCTTGAGATCGTCCTCGTAGCCGGCACCGATGACGCTAGAATCACGGCACGACTTTTCGAGCAACCAATCGAAGAAACCCTTCTTCTCGCCCGGCTGCGCGCGAGACGCGAACGGCGCGCGCGCGGGTCAGTCTTGTCGCGTCTTCACATATCGACGAGTCGTGATTCAAGAAATACCCCCCCACGGACCGAATCCCGACCCTCGTCCACCCCGAGGGCGACGACCGAACGATCGGGTCGTCGTCCGGTCGTCCGTCGACGCGTCCTCGCGCGTCGTCGACGTCGGAACGTCGAGTCATCTCACGGCGACGCCGACGCCTTCGACGTCACCCCGCGCGTCGTCCCATCATCCGTCCACGCGTCGTCCGATCGATCGATCGGTCGACGCGATCGATCGCGACACCCAACCCTCCTTTACGCTCGCGCTCGGATACGGATACGAACGAACGCGCGACGCTTCGGTCGAACGTGTACGAAACGCGAGCGCTTACACGCACCTTGCCGCCGACCTTCTTCTTCGCTTGCACGCGCTTGGTCCCGGACGTGTTCGCGGCGTTCACGACGACGCGCGTGGCGGAGACGGCCAACATGACTGACGATCGATCGACGGTCGAGGTCTGCGGACGCGCGAGTCGATCGCGCGCGGGGTGGTTTAGGCATGGGGGGGGGGTGGATGGCCGATCGGGACTCGTCGCGGCGCGCATTCGATCCACAGGCACGTGAGGCGGGGAGTGGGTCGTGGGTCGTGGGTGCTCGTGATCGTGATCGTGATCGTGATGGGGTTCGTGTGTCTTTGAATAGTGATCGTGTGTCCGTCCTGTCTGGAGTATCGTATCGGTGAGAGTCGTGGGAGGTCGCTCGAGCGGTCGAGGACGTCGTCGAGGACGTCCTCGCGCGGTGGACGCGCGATCGACCTCTTACACTCGCGCGCGAACACGGGAAACAACCATGGGACGCGTTCGCACGAAGACGGTCAAGAAGGTGCGTGAGAAAACGAAGGACGGTGACGTCGCGATGTCGGGGGTGGTCGATGGGGGCGACGGCGACGGGGGGGGCGGTCGTGGGTGGATGGATGGGCGCGTGGGGAAAACCCTAAAGGGTCGCGACGCGACGACGGGCGAGGTCGCGCGCGCGAGGCGAAGAAGCGATCGCGAGGCGAAGACGCGATCGCGTGGAGAAGCGATCGCGTGTGTTTCGACGCGCCGATGGACGGTGAGACTGACATCGCGACGCGTTTCACGACACGCAGGCGTCTCGCCAAATCATCGAGAAGTACTACTCTCGACTCACGCTCGACTTTGCGACGAACAAGCGCATCGCGGATGATATCGCCATCATCCCGTCCAAGCGTTTGCGCAACAAGATTGCCGGTTTCACGACGGTACGTTTTATCGATGCGACGACGCGCGACGTCGGTCGCCGAGACGGGAGGGGTGACGAGATCGATCCCCGAACCAGTGGGTGAAAGGGTTTGATTCGCGCGCGCGAGAGACGGACGCGCCGCCGCGTCGAGAGAGCGAGGGAGAGAGAGAGAGAGAGACTGACCCGTGACGCCCGATGGGTTTTCAATCGCACAGCACTTGATGAAGCGTATCCAACGTGGTCCGGTCCGCGGTATCTCGCTCAAGCTTCAAGAGGAAGAGCGTGAGCGCCGCATGGATTTCGTGCCGGAGAAGTCTGCGCTCGAGACGGATTCCATCGAAGTCGACCGCGACACCATGGACATGTTGAAGTCTATGAACATGGGTAACTTGCAAGGTGTCTCCGTGTCTAGCCGTACGCACTTCAACAAGGGTCCGCGTCGCGATCGCGCGTAAGCGAGCAAAGTACTTGAGAACATTAGGTCATCAGTGCGCCGCTCGTGTAGAGGTGAAAGTCGGTAATTCGAGAGCTAGAGAAAGAAATTTACTACACGCGTCCTCCTATCGAATTCTTTGACGAACCGAACTGTTCAACGAATTTCGCGCGCGCATGCCTCGCAAAATCGCCACGGTCGACGACGCGTCGCCGACGTCTACTTCTATGATGTTTGTCGTCTCCCCGAGCGCGTCGGCGTCGGCGTCGGCGTCGCGCTGACTCTTCTCCGGACTCGCCGCCGGCGTGTCGATGACCACGGCGTCGTCTTCTGAATCTTTTAGTTTATCGCCACTGAATGTTATCTTGACGTCCTCGAGGGACTTGATGTCGCGAGCCTCCAGAGCGCTCGAAGATTTTTGTCTCGGAACGACGCGACTGTTTCTCCCGCCGAACGACGCCGACTTCTTTTCCAAGGAGCGAGCCGGTGCAAGCGGCGGTAAACCCACGTTTGCGCGCTTTTTCGCCGCTTGTTCTCGAGACACCTGGGATTCCAACAACTGCTGCACTTGTTCCACGATCTCCTCGAACGGCGGACGCGTTTTCGCGTCTTGGTGCCACGCGAGTTGCATCAACGCGCGATAGCCGGGCGCGTCGACAAACTCCTCACCGTGCGCCGCTTCAACGCTGGGACGCTCACCGTCCGGGACGAAACTGACGATTTGATACACGTCGAGCTCTTTCCACGGCGTCTGAAGACTTTGGATCTCCCACATGACGATGGCGAACGAGTACACGTCCGAGGCTTTACTGTAGCGTCCATCCGTGAGCACCTCGGGCGCCATCCACCGCGGCGAGTGCAACGCCCCGGAATGTTCGACGCCCGCCACGATGTCATCGTGCGCGCGCGATAAATTGAAGTCGCCCACCTTGACTCGATAATAGCGATCGACCATGAGATTCGCGCTCTTGAGGTCTCGATGTAATACGCTCGGGTCGGATTCGTGCAGATAGAGCATGCCCGCCGCCGCTCCGAGCGCCATCTGAAGACGTATGCGCCAGGTGAGCTCTGGGGCGCCGGATTTCGTGTGACGCTGTAGCACGGAATAGAGCGAGCCTCTGATGCAAAACTCTTGCACGATCGCCGGACGCGGTGACATGACCACGCCGAGCAAGAGGACGATGTTTGGATGTCGCAACTTGGTCATGATGCGCACCTCCTTCTCCAACTCCTCCGTGTTGCGAATGAGACCGCTCGAATTGATGGCCACGTCTTCCATCCCGATAAATTTGACGGCGACGTCGATGTGATTCCATTTCGCCTTGTACACGCGTCCGAACGACCCCTCACCGATTTGATGTTCGAGCTTGATGTGTTCGTTCGGAATGCGCGCCGTCTCGGACAAGTTTGACGACTCGGGCGCCTTGTTCGACGGTATGAATTTATCCTCGTTGCGTCCCGGACTGGGTCTGGGGAACGCTTGTCGCGCGTTCTTTCCTTGACGCGATTGGATTCCTAATTGCCTGACTCTGCCGAGCACGGCTTCGAGTTGCGCGACGGGCCAGTACATGATGCTCCCGAAACGACCGACGGTGACGACGCCGAGCGAACCGCCTCCCTCGATGGTCGTCAAGTACACGAGTCCACTTCCGTGGGCGACGAGGTTATTGGACATGACTTTAAACGTTTCCTTCTCAGAAGTCGCCCCGAGCGTGTCCGAGTGCAACGAGACGTTGCGCAAATCGTACGCGTCGGGAAGCGCCCAAATGGCGAGCTTGCCGCTGGCGTGACCCACGACGACGACATTTTCCACCGCCACGGCGCTCACGATGCTCTTTCCGAAATACTTTGAAAAAGGCATGAACGACCAAGAGTCGGCCAACTTGAATCCTTTCGTAATGTTCATGACGCGCTCTCCCGTTTCGACTGCACACTTATCGCCGCCCCAAATCTGAATCGCGCCCGTCTCGTGCACGCTCACCACCAAGTCTCTCACCGTAGGGTGACACACGAGCGAGACGATGGCGCCGAGATCATCGAGCGGTTCGACGCGAACACACTTGGCCTCGGCGACGTCCCACACTTCGAGCGCCAAGTCATCCTTGCAGGCGACGAAGACGACGCCGGCGGAATCGTCGCTCGCGTTGTGAACCATGCTCCGCACGCCTTTGCCGTTTTTCCGAGGCGACCCATCCTTAAAGCTCGGTCGCACGTCCGAGTCGACGCTGACAACGTCTCGCGCGCGCATCACTAAAAACTCCTCCGCGCCGTTGCCTCCTCTCGCCTCGGACGTCGACGCCTTGACGAGTTTTAATTCTACGACGGCGCCATCGGCGCACCCCACCCAACACGACGCGTCGTCGACAGGCTCGACGGACGTCACGGACGCGTTCCGCGAGACGACGATGATGTCCTGACTCATCAACCGACCCGCGTCGCAATCCCACGCCATGACGCCTCCGTTCTTCATGCCCGCCCAGAGTAAACTCGACCCCAACCGCGCGCTCTTCATGGCGACGACGGGCGACCGCGTCGACGCGGACGCCGACGCCCCCGGTCCGAGACACGCGAAACCTCCTCGGTCGCCGCTCTCCCCCGTCTTCGGTCGCTCGATCCGTCTCTGCGCCTGAATGAACATATCGTACGCGTCCAGACGAGGAAACGCCCCGCCCGTCGACCACCACAGTTCGCTCGCGTCGGATCCCGCCGCGCACATCGCCGACACCCCCGACCCGAACACGCTATCGACAGTTTGCGAAATCCCACCCCTTAACAACCGTTTCCTCCCGTCCGACACCCCTCCCGCGACCGCCAATCGTCCCGACGCGCCCGTCATGTTCCACAACTGCACCTCCAGCGTCTCCAAATCTCTCGTCACCTCTTCGAATTTCGCCTTGGTTTTCCCACCCGTCGCGTACGCCACCAACTTGCGCGCCGTCGTCTGCGTCCCGTACACCTCCGCCAGCGTCCTTCCCAACCGCAATCGTCCCAACGCTCGCACGAGATGTCGCTTAATTTGCACCCGTCCCTGATCGTCGTACATCGCGTATACGTTCTCCGCCTCTCCGAGCGCGAGACACGTCGCGTCCGCCTGTCCCTGGAGCGCCGAACACTTTTCTCGGTTGCTCACCGCGCTCATCGCCGCTCGTTCGAGCGCGCGCGCGGCGACGCGACACCGTTCGAAGAGCGCGCGCGCGTCATCCCCGCGCGTCGACGCATCGTCGTCATCGGCGGCCTCGTCGTCGGCATCGCTCGCCATCGTCTCCGCCTCGGCTCGCCACCGACCGACCGACACCACCCGCGTCTCTCTCGCGCGATGGTTCGGTGCCGTACGCGTCCGACGCCGGACGAGGACGAAAACGAGAACGAGGACGACGACGCCACCGCGCGAACGACCGACCGAACGGTCGCGGTGCGGACGAGACGTGACGTCGCGACGCGACCGACCGAACGACCGACCGACCGAACGAACCACCACCCGATCCGCATGAAAAAATACGCGACGAGATACTTTTTATAGGTACCACAATACGTGCTCACGGTCCGAACCGTTTCATACATCTCGGGCACCGTCGCGTGTGTCTCTATACATAGATAAAAATAACACATAATATGTACCGGATGTCTGAATCGTGTACTCGGAAGACGCGTGCATCATACACCATCGAGCGCCCATCGAGCGCGCCGATCGCTCCCGGTCGGATCGTGCGTCGCCTCGCGCGACCGCAGAGCGCGACGGTGGCGCGCGACGGACGGTCGGCATGACGCGCGCGGTGAAGCGAACGTTGTCGGTCGTCGTCGTCGGTGCGGCGACGTTGGCGCTCGTCGGTGGTGCGAGAAAGGTGGAGGCGAACGCGGACGCGGAGGACGCCAACACCCTCGACGCGAGACCGGATTCGAGCGCGGTGGTCGGCGCGATGGAGGAGGCGATGGCGCGAGGCAGTCCGATCGCGCGTCTTGGATTCAGTTTGATCGACGTGCAGCCGAATTTGGTGGACGATGTGTTGCCGCACGGCGCCGGTGGATGGGATTGGAAGTTCGGCGCAAAGGAGGGCGCGACGTTTCAGTGTCTCGACTACGCCGGGCCGAGCGCGCTCGGTCAGGCGGGGTTACCGTCGCCGGGTGAAGATGAATACGCCGATGATGAACCAAACGCCGCGACGAGCGATCCAGAACAGAAGCGATACATCGTGCGATACGGCACGTACGGGACCTTTGCGGATACGGGCACGGACAAGTACAACGACGCGTGGTTTGAAGATCCCGCGCACTCGGGCGACATCAAGTGGACGTACGGCACGTGCCAAACGAATCAGACGATTTTCTGCGGCGGCAGCGCGTTCGCGTACGTCGATCCGTTCCCGAGCATCGGCGCGGGTGAGGTGGGGAAAAAGTGCCAGTACATTGACGTGTCCCAGATTCCGGAGGACGTGAAGAACGCGAGCGTCGTCTTCGTCCCGGGCACCGAGCGTTTAGACCAAAACTCCATCGACGTCGCCGTCAATCTCCAGTTGGCGCGCGCCGACGGAAATGGATACATCCAACGCACGCTTAAACTTTTCTCCGCCTCCAAACTCGCCGGCATGTTGAAGGAAATGTTCCCCGACACCGTCATGCATCAAGATTTCAACTGGGACTGGTGCGCCGACGAGGGTGTTAAGGAACATCATCGCTGCAAGTGCAACACCATCATGCGATACGGGTGGACTGGGAACCAAACCCTCGCCGCACCGAGACCGCGCGACGATCCTGATTTCCACAAGTGGACCTTTGTCGACGTTCGCGGTCCAGAAGCCGACATGGCTGAAATTCCGTGCAACTGGCACAAGCTCGGCGGCGTGCGTCCGTTTCCCGAACGCGGGGAAGAACACAGAATTTGCCAGTGTCTGAGCAACGCCACGATGGCTGATTTCAACGCTGGTTTACAAGCCATCATCGGTGGTCCGGACGTGCCCGGTCAAGTCTTGTTCAACATGACCAATCACACGCACTTTTTCAACCGCACGCACTACGACCACTGGCACAACCGCACCAACGGCACGGGTGTCTACGACGGCATCGACGCCGCGGCGCCGATTGAACCAGCGCTCGGAGCGATGGAGGACCTCTCTTCGTCCGCGGCGTCGTCTTACGACGATCAAGTAGACTTGTCATCCGACGTCGACGTGGAAGACCGCGGCGTGGACGTGTTGTTGACAAACCTAGGCGTCGGATGCATCACCGCGTCGCTGTTAATCTTCGGCGTCGTCGCCGCAAAGCGGCTCGTCGCCTCGAGACGCGAGGGCGGCGCGTACGAGCGCGTGCCCGAGCCCGAGCTCAATCTGTAAAAACAACAACGCGACGACGATAACGACGACGTACTAGTGTAGCGAGATGACGAAGACACATTTTAATCCAACGATAAACACCGTTTCGGTCCGAGCGCCCGCCTCCAAGTCGGGCGCGCTCGAGGATGCGACGAGGACGCGCGCTGGATGACGATTCCGCACACCCGGACGCGCGCGGAGACGGACACCGGAGATTCATGTCGACCGTGGTGAAGAAAGGGATCGATAAAGTCCGCCTGATGTGCGTGCGCGACGACGACGAGGACGAGCGACGACGCGCGAGGACGCGACGACGCGCGAATGAAGATGACGATGAAGACTGACGCGTGTGCGCTCGATGATGTCGCGTGTGCGCGTAGGGCGGGCATGGAACCGAGCCAACCGGAGACGCCGGTGGAAGTACTCGATGAGTACACGTCGTGCGCGAGCATGTCGTACGAACAGCGCATGTATGGATTCGCGTTTTGCGCGCTCTTCGGCGTCATGTGTTCGGCGCTCTCGAGCGTGTTTTGGACGCGACCGACGAAATTCGCGACTCTGTACTCGATGGGGAACATATTATCGCTGGCGAGCACGGGATTTTTGACGGGATTCGGAAGACAGTTGAAGAATATGTTTCACGGCACGCGATTCGTGGCGACGTGCGTGTATCTCGGATCGTTGATCATGACGTTGGTGTGCGCGGTGGAATTGAAGAGTTTTCCGTTGACGATGTTGTTTCTAGCGATACAATGGTGCGCGTTGATGTGGTACTGCATGAGTTACATTCCGGGTGGGCGTACGATGTTAAAGTCATTAGTCAAGGCGTGCTGCGGTGGATCGGGCGGGGGTGATGACTTTTTTTAGCGACGAGACGAGACGAAGCGCGCGCGCCGACACTACTATGTAAATAAAATTTAAACGAAGCAGCATCTGCGCGCGCGAGCGCGCGCGAGGAAGAGCGCGATAAACATGACGCGCAAACTATTACTATTCGATCGGATTCGATTCGATTCGATTCTTATTAAACCGTCCGTCTGTCTGTCTGTCTGTTGATACACGGGGCGACGACTCCTCGACTATTTAGACTACTCCGCCGTCTCAAGAAAAAATCCGCCACTCGCGACATCCGTCCGAGCGCGTTCGCGTTCGCGCGTCGCGTCTACCCTAACGACCCCAACGTTCCCATCGCCCCACCATCGTTCGCCTCCCCCCCGCCGTCGCCGCCGCCCGCGCCCGCCATGCGCGCCGCCGCCCGCGCGAACAATTCCTGTTGCATCGCGATCGCATCCTCCTCGCTCATCTGCGTCGTCTTCCGCTTCTTCTTCAACTCACGCTTCTCCGTCTCCTCCTCTTTCGCCTCGTCTCTCGCCATCTCACACTCCCCCTCGTACGCGTCGAAACCCAGTCGTCGCAACGCCGCGAGGACGTGTTCGGCGGTGATCGTGCTCTTCCCCTCCCTCGTCGACACCTCGTTCGCCTCCGCGCTCACCGCGTGGACAAACTCTTGACAACACTCCACCACCATGTCTCGACACTCGGGAGCCATGCGAAGCGATCCGGATCCACCCGTCGACGCGTGCAGCGCCTCGGCGATCATTTTCGCGATCGTCGCCTTGGGAAGGCCCAATTCATCATCCACGCCGAGATCCATCGCGTCCTCGCGCGTTCGGCGCGCGCGCGACGAACGTCTTTTATCGTTCTGCGCGTCCGCGTCGCGCACCGTCGCGCGCGCGCGCACGTTTCGCTCGATTGTGACGACGTCAGACGTCAGACGACGACGCGTCTCGGGACGAATTTCATCGATTCACCCACCCATGTCTCGCGCGCCGCCTCGCGAGCGATGGTCCTCGGCGGACGTCGACGGGGAGGCGACGCACAACGCCCCTCGCGCGCGTCGTCTCGCCCGCGTGCGCGCGGGCGACGGCGTGGACGACGGGAGAGGAAACGACGTCGAAGGAGAAGATGTCGACGCGTCGTCGTCGTCGCCCCGTCGACGACGGAGCGACGACGCGAACGACGACGGGACGACGGGATCGAGGAGTCGACGCGCGAGCGAGTCGGTGGGGTCTCGCGCGAGCGTCTCGTTGCGCGCGCTGTCGTTGCGCGCGGAGACGATCGACCCAGCCGTGCCGAGCGTGTTGCAAAAATTGCAAAAGTGGGGCGATTACGCGTCGTGCGGCGACGTCGTCGAGGGAACGCGATTGGTGCCCATGAAGACGCCGCTCTCGAGGGTGTACGTGGGCGAAGGGTGCGTGAACGCGTTGACGGTGTCGGCGTTGATGGTGGAGCAGCGGAAGCGTGGACGGGAGATTCGAATGATTATCGATTTGACGAATCACGACTGTCTGTACAAGGATGACATTCCGAGCGGGGTGACGCGGGTGCACGTGAGGAATGTGGCGAAATCGACGCCGAGCGCGAACGATGTGCGACGGGTGTCGGAGGCGGTGAAAACGTTCATGGCGACGGCGAAAGAGAACGAGTACATCGCGATACACTGTGCGTACGGGTTTAATCGTACGGGGTTCGTCATTTGTTGTTTTCTCGTGGAGACGTGCGGGACGACGCCAGAGGAGGCGATGCGACGGTTTGCGGCGGCGAGACCGCCCGGAATGAAGCACGCGCACTTTCAAGATGAGTTATTGGAGAGATATTCGCGACGACGTGGGCTTTCCAAGGATGGAGACGACGAGGAATTGGAGGAGGACGCGTTTAAACCGTCGCTCGCCGCGCGCGCGTGTATGCGGCGCTCCTTCGACAGCGAACCCGATTTCCGAAACTGCGTCGATCACGAGGACGATAATCAGACGCTCGACATAGAACTCAGTCGAAAACACTGGCGGAGCGGTCGCGGCACCACCAAGGATGATTCCGAGTGACGGACGCGTCGCGTCGCGCTCGCGTCTTCTTCGCCCGTGGTCGATTCGATTCGTCGCCGACGCCGTTTTCTTCGCCGCCGACGCCACACGCACGCACACACTCCCTCTCACACAGCCTACACGCACTATATATTGTAGCATCACACCTCACGCATCTAGTCATCATGTCATCTCTCCGCCCGCCGCGCGCGACGTCGTCGTCTCGTCCAAACCCCTCGAGCCCGCCGAGTGGGGCGTCACTCCTCGACGACCGATCGACGATCATGGTGCGACCACGACCGGTGACCCGCGCGCGCGAACTCTGTCCTCGACGCCTCGCCCCTCGATCGCGTCTCGATCGCGTCTCGTCGACGACGTCGTCGGCCCCGCGCGACAACCTTCGTCCCCGCAGGGTCAAAAACGAACGAATTCATAAATCACCTCGAGACTGACGACGACGACGACGACGACGCGCGCAGCCGGTGGAATCCATCCCCCCGTTCGCCATCATCGTCGGTGCCATCACCGCCATGGGCGGTCTGCAGTACCTCGTCCACGGCGCCGCGTACGATAAACCGCGCGCCATCGGGCTCGACGCGTTCGATCGACTCGTCAAGGCGCGAGACGAGCGCGCGAGACGAGAGGCGACGGGTGCGGGCGGATCGCAGCGCACGTGACGAAAGAGAGGTGGGGCGCAGTAGACGTAGAAACGAACGAACGAACGCGATGCGATGCGTCGCGGGAGTGTAATTGAACATGTAAACGGTAGACGGCTCTTTGAGCTCGAGCGCGAGAGAGACATCACCATCGTCATCATCGCGTCATCTCGCGACGGGGGACGCGCGACAGACATGCGCGCGTCGGTGCGAACGATCGAGGGTAGTGCGCACGCGCGATCGGTGGTGCGATCGGGCGCGACGAGGCGTCGCGTCGCGCGTGGGACGGTTTCGAAGAGATGCGCGCTGGGGGACGACGATGTCGAATTCATGGTGCGCGAGTTTCAACCGTGGGTGAAGGATGCGGAGGGGGCGGCGAAGTGTTACGAATACATGAAGGTGAATCACGAGTGTGAATTTTCGTTGAGTAAAGCGCGGGAGGTGATGGCGTCGCTCAGGGCGGAGCACGCCAAATTACCCGAGGCCGCTGGGCCGTTTGCGCTTCCGAAGACGTGGCCGGGTTTTCTTCACGTCCTGGAACGGTGCAGCGAGCGAGTGTAACGCAGCGAGCGAGTGTAATGAGTAACTATCGGCGTATGTTGTACTACTCCCTAGAGACGCCGCTATGATCTATCTCCTGTACGTCTAATGAATGAATGAATGAATGAATACGAACGCGTCGGTCGGCGGCGGTCACGCCGCCGAGAGACGACTCGCTGGAACGAATTCAGCCGCGCCGTGATCGAGCGTCGACGCCACCGCGCTCTTCGTGTCCTTCTCGTTCGCCTGTTGTTGAGCTTTCACGTAGAGCGCGCGACCTTCTGCCGCGAGTCGCACCGTCCGCTTAAACTCTTCGTCGGCGCCGTTGTAATCCAACACGCTCACGACGGAGACGGCTTGAATGTTGAGCGCCTTGCCTATGCGTCTCTTCGTGAGCGCGACGACGATCGGCACGTCGTTCTCTCTCGCCAGGTCGATGATTTGATTGATTCGATCGTCTAACCCACCCTCGCTCTCGATTCTCTCGATGTTCGGCGCGAGAACGATGGCTTTACTCGTCCCGGCGTCGACGCTCTTCGCCACCTCGCGCAAGCCGTACAATAATCGTCGACGTTGTTTCGCCTTGATCTTATCCGTGTGATAGAGACGATCTTGAAACCGCTTGAGCGTCGACAGCAAGGTTTTCGTCGATTCGTTGAGCTCATCGGTGATGATTTGTCGGGCGTATCGAACGCTCTCGGCGCCCTTTTCGCCGACGTACGTCGTCGGCGTCGCGCGCCGCGCGGCGGCGGCTTTTTTCGCCGCGTCGGGATCGTCTCGAAGCGCGAGTTTTTTCGCGTGCGCCTTACCCTTGACGTGTTCTTCCCACGCGCGTTCACCGAAACACTGCACGTCGCACACCTCACACGCGCGGGGCGTTTGTTTCGCCTTGACCCTATCCGTCTTGTCCGTCTTGTTCGCGTCGTCGGCGCTCGAATCCTTCGTCTTCAAGACGTCGAGAAGACTGCGCACGCCCCACGCGCCGGCGGGCGCTCTCTCGTCGAGCGTCGCGAGTTTTTCGCGCGCGTCTGGATCAGACGACGCGGGTGGCTCCTTGTCGTCCTCGTCGTCGTTCTCGTTCTCGTCGTCGTCCTCGTCCTCGTCGTCTTCCATGCACATCAGGCGCACGCGACACGCGTCGTCCTCGTACGCCACGCGCACGTACACCCAATTCACGCGCACCTCGACCTCGACCTCGACCTCTTCCTCGACGACATTTTTCGACTCATCCTCCCGACGCATCGTGCGTTCGCGCAGGATGATCTTCTTCAGCGTTGATCGTCGCTTTTTTTTACCGTCTTGCCGTTCCACGCCTCGACGAAGCACCAAACCCGTCGACGTCGCGGCGTTCGAGCTTCGCACCATTTGGCCTCCGCGCACTCTTCCCTCCTTCTTTTCGATGATTTCGTGTCTCGTTTTCTCCGTCTTAAAGTACGCGGCGAGAGAATTCACCATACTGTTCGACGTCTTGCTCTCGCTCGACACTAAATCACCGAGTTTCAGCGACACGCGATGGGTCGCATCTTTCCCGCTCGGCGCGAGTCCGGCGGCGATGCGCGCCGACTCTAAAACCTTGGCGTACGAATTATTCAAGCCAAAGTGCGACGCCCCGATGTGTTGCTCGAGGGCGTCGTACGCCTTGAACGAACGTCCGCACACGCGACATCGCACTTTTCCAAACTTATCCATCGGTGACAGACGAGATTCGCTTCGAAGAAGTTCGGCGGTGATTATTGGAAATTTCGGCATGGCGGCGACGTGGACGCCGCCGGACGCCGCCGCGTCGACGCGTCTCGACGTCGGACGCCCGACGTCGGTCGAACGCCCGGCTTCGGACGCCATGATATCTCTCAACGTCGTTCCCGCGGTCGCCGTCGTTCCGTTCGTCCACGCGGGCGTCGTCGGCGCCGGCGCCGGCGCGACGACGCGCGCGGCGGTTTCGCCGCCGCCACCGTCTCCCGATCGCGTCTTTGCCGCTCGCGTCGCGCGCGCGCGATTCGAATCACCGTTCTTTTTCGCGGCGTCGTCGTCATCCAGCGCCAATACCGCGCGGGACAGACGCGCGCGTCGCCACGCCGTCGCCGCCGCCGTCTCGACTTCGCTCAGTCCCCGCGCGAATTTCGAACACCGAATCCGTCCATCACTCTCGTGCGCCGTGCGTTCAAACGCGCGCAACACGAACGGACACTCACGAACGTACGCGCGTATCGTCTCCGCGTCCCGCTCGTCGTACGACGCCTCGTCGCCGTCGTCGTCGTCACCATCGTGGATGAGGTTGAGTCCCACGACGACGTCCCACGGGGACGCTCTCGCGCGCACGCGCGTCAACGCGTCGATCGCCGCCGCGAGGACATCGACGCGATCGTCCTCGTCGTCACTCGCGAGCGCGCTCGCGAGATGACGCGACGTCACGCGCATGGATGGGACCGAGGCGAGTCGTCGAGTGATGCGTCACTCTGGGCCCATCGTCGGCATCATCATGCGGGACGCCCTCGATCTCGCGGGGGCGGTGGCGACGCGCGTCGCGCGCGCGGCGGTGGGCGCGCACGCGTCCGCCAGTGACGTCGACGCCCTCGTCGCGCTGGAGTGCGCCGCGTTCGCGACGTGGTGCCTCGTGGGAAGTTGGGTGAAGGGGACGTACAGTTTCGTCGACCAATTGTGGAGCGTCACGCCCGTCGTGTACGTCGGCACGTACGCGTTCGCGAGCGAGGGCGTCGCGAGGACGCGATTGATGGTGATGTTCGCGTGCGCGTGTCTGTGGGGGGGGCGGTTGACGCACAATTTCGCGAGAAAGGGTGGGTACTCGGGCGAGGAGGATTATCGGTGGGGCGAATTGCGAAAACACCGACTGTTGAGACATCGCGTGGCGTGGGAAATCTTCAACGTGACGTTCATCGCTTGGTATCAAAACGTGTTGTTGCTCTTGATCGCGTTACCGGCGGCGGTGGCGCATCGATCGACGGAGCCGTTTGAACTCGCGGGAATCGACGGCGTCGCGTTGGCGGCGTGGGCGACGTGTTTTTGCGTCGAAGTCGCGGCGGATGAACAGCAGTGGAGGTTTCAGCGCTCCAAGCGAGGATTCGCGAGAAAAGTCAAGGGTTGGCGAGACGATTACGAGCGCGGGTTCTTGACGCACGGATTGTTTTCGTTGTCCCGACATCCGAATTTTTGGGCTGAGCAGGGCATGTGGACGTGTTTCGCCGGTTTCGCGGCGGCGAGTTTGGAATCGAAGCGGTTCTTCACGCCCGTCTTGACGGGAGCGGTGTTGTTGATTTTGTTGTTTCAGGGATCGACCGCGTTCACCGAGAGCATCACCGCGCGAAAGTATCCGGATTACGAGGCGTATCAGAAGACGACGAGTCGCTTAATGCCGTTTCCTCGTCTTCGAGCGTTGCCGCCGCCCGCGACCAAGAAGGCGTGAATACTTTGTTTCATCATCTCTGCACATATCCTCGTTCGTTTTTAATCACACCTCGGCTAGTTTGTTTTTGTCTCTACGTTTCTAATGCGAGAGCTTTTCCAGAAACTTCTCCTCTCCTTGTCTCGACAGGTGCACGAGCGCGTCGAGTCGGCGCTCCTTGGCCATCGCCGTCGTGCTCACCTCGGTGTGCACGTCCTGAAACCGCGCGCCACCGCGCACGTCGCGACCGCCGCTCTCGATGAGATCGTACTGGTCGTAATTCGCGTACCCTTTAATGGTGCCCTGCTTCGCGAACCGCCCTCTCTTCTCGTTTTCTCTCGCCTTGGCCATGGCGGCGGTTTTCACGTTGAGCAGACGTCTCTTGGCACCGTACTCGCGTCTTCGCGTGACATCCCTCATGTACCGACCGGTGCCGTAATACGCGCACGTCTTGTAGATGGTGTACAGTAGGACGGCGCCGATGAACGAGTACGTGCCGGCGAACAACGTCATCAATAAAGCTTGATCTCGTTCGACGCGTTTGCTCGGCGGCGGAGGCGGCGCGGGCGGAGGCGGAGGCGGCGCTATCAACGTTTGGACCGGTGACGTGCGCGAGACGGTTCGCGCGTAGTTGCCCTGGCCGTCCACGAACACGAGCGACGTGACGAACGTTCGTCCGTACCCGACGCGCACGATGGACGTCGTCGGCTCGTCTGTTTGATTGACTTTGAAGGAGCCGTACCGAAACGGTCGAGGTGTCATCGTTCTCGGATTCATCACCTCTTCCGGGGTCGGTACGTCGCTCACATCGGTCGAACAGATGTAAAATACCTCCGAACGCTCCGAAGGTAATACGGTGATGTTCAGCTCGACGCCCGTCATGCGCACGGACCACGACGCAAAGGGTGGAACGTCGTCCAACAGCGAGACGTCCAACGCGACGGGCGTCGACATCATGTTGCCCAAATCATCCTCGCCGACGATGTAGACGACGAACGAGCCACCCGCGCGTAAGTTTGTGATCGAGCGCGTCGTAATATCGTTTGCGGAGGCGTAAAACACGCCCGCTTCGCGAAACGTCTGTGTGGTGCCGATGAGAGAGGACTGCGCCTTTATCTGTTGTCCCGTCGGCGTCGGCGCCGTCGCACGCGTCCCCTCGTACACGACGTAATATGCGTACCCTCTCTCGTTCAATCCGACGTTGATGTCGAACGACACGTTTTTTACGTTCGTCGCGATCGGGTACCCGGTCAAGAATCTCGGCGCGTCTTGTTCCGGCGTCGGCGGCGGCGCCGGCGGAGGCGACGGCGGAGGCGGACTCGCGAGCGTCGGCGGCGGCGACGGCGGAGGCGGTGAGGGCGGCGACGGCGGAGGCGGCGGAAATGGCGGCGCGGGGGACGTGCTCACATCCATCGACGACACCGCGGTCGGTCTGTTCCCGATGGTATCCACGGCGACGTAAAACGCCGTGTACTCGCCGCCGAGCACCAATCCCACCGAACCCGTCGTGTCGATGGTGCGCGGCGCTCCCTTGATCAATTGCATGCTCCCGCTCGACATCGCGAGCGATCCCGTGACGTTAAGTCCGGAGATTACCTGCGCCACGCTCGGCGCCGGCGTATTCCTCGGCTGTAACACGTAATACAGCGTCCCGTCCTCGTCTCGAAGCGACGCCGTGAGCGAAATCTCGTCGCCGTTGGGCGAATACGTAAACGACGCCACGATCGGTGCCGTCTCGTCCGACGTCGTGAACGTCTGCGTCTGCACCGTGCTCTGTAACGTCGGCGTCGCGCCCGCACTCTCCGCCACCGACGACACGAAATACTCCGTCTTCTCTCGCAATCCCGTGACGACGACGCTCGCCTCGACGTTCGCCGCCGTCGTCGAAAACGAACCCGCGCGCGTCACCGCTCCACCCCCGGGTTCCACCCCCGCTCGCACGTCCGTCGCGCTCATGTACGACGTCAGTGGTCCCTCTCGAACGACGTAATACACCGTTCCCACCGCGTCCATGGCGTGCGCCAACTCAAACGACGTCGCGCCCACCGCGCGCGTCTTCGGATAGCCGCTCGCGTCTCTCGGCGCCCCGTTCGCGCCCGTCTGCGTCAACCGACGCGCGGGAGCTCGCGGCGCGGTTCGAAACAAACTGTCGCGGTGCGCCGTTCGTGACGTCGACGGAGCGCTCGCGTCGTCCGCGTCGTCGCTCGTCGCGCGCGTCCCGAACGCACCAACCGTCACACGACTCGCGCGCGCGAATCCACACGCCCACGCACCCACCGCGCACGTCGCGAGGACGCGCGCGAGGGAAACGAGCGATAACGACGTTCTCGACGCGCGCCGCGCGCGCGCGCGCGAGCGAGGCATCGCGTCGTCGTCGGGCGCGGTGTCCCGAGCGCGCGTCCCCGCGGCTCAAACGTCTGGTTAGGCTAAAGATAAA